>Ga0080013_1000009_pt1 | contig 261045 bp, 298 predicted proteins | sample ETNvirenome_6_85_FD_69236 | JGI IMG/M metagenome (GOLD analysis project Ga0080013, IMG submission 69236) | Marine viral communities from the Pacific Ocean - ETNP_6_85 (SPADES assembly) (version 2) | ecosystem: Environmental > Aquatic > Marine > Oceanic | place: Pacific Ocean | collected...
TCTTATATGAACGTCTCCACAATCAGTGCAGGTACATTTATTATTATCCTTATATGTCTCTTTATTATTCATATCTACAATATAACCTATTAATGTGGTTCTATATAATTCACTTCCACATTTAGGGCAACATTGATGGTCTTCTTCATATTTACCCATGAAAATATCATATTCCTCTCTCATCTTTGTTTTGGTTTTGATAGAAGCAGCTGAATATCCTCTTGTAATAACTTTCTATTTAATTTAATATCTTCCAATGAGTAGTTCATATATTTCATTACCCATTTTTCTACTGATGTTAATTCTATTTCTTTATTATTCATCTTCTTTGTTTTGGTTTAATCGCCTTACTTCTAAAATACAAATAAATAAAAAAACCAGTATTAATAATTCTGTTATTACGAAGTTATTCATTTTCTCTTTTATGGTGTTTCCTTTTACTCAAATTCTTTTCTAATTAATTCTCTACCTTTTTGAAATTGCTTTTCACTCACATCACCAAATATTCTAAATGTTTCTAACATTTCTATAGCATCCTTTTTTGAAAATGATGTTTCTATCATGTCTTTAATCTTTTTCATAACCTTTATTTTTTTTATTCCGTATTATCAAATTAGAATCTTTAATATATCTAATTTGTTCATAAGGATAAGAACATTCACATAATTTATACGCTCTTTCATATATTTTTAATGCTTCTTGGTATTTTCTTTGTTCAAAAAGAGTATCTCCAACAGACAATAATTTGTTTAATTGTTTCAATTCTTCATTAGTCTGACCAAAAGAAATACCCATATATGATATTGCAAGAATTAAACTAAATTTTTTCATTCTATTGGGTATTTGTATTACCTAATGGTGTGGAATACTCATCTGCCTTTTTATTAAAGTAATTTATATCGTCTTTATTAATATAAGTCTTATGTTTTTGAAGTGCTTTCTTCATTAATAGTAATAATTTAGATTCCATTGATGAAATGGCCAATTCATTATCCATAGATTCTTCTGTTTCTTTATTCATATCCAGTAATCCTTGAATATAACCCACTAATTCATCTTTATTCATCTTTATTTATTTTATTTGTGTCTCCAGGTAATAAATGATAACTTTTACCATTTAATTTCTTTTTAATCCCTAATAATAGGTGTGATTGTTCCACCCACAAAGTTCTTTTTTCTTTAGGTATTCTTCGTATAACACTTGAGAGATTATGAATTTTCTCATTAATAGCGTTAATTAAGACATCACATTCATTTGGTGTTAGTTTTATATTATTTTCCATCTTTTTGATTTAAAATTTCTACTTCGTTTCTAGTTTCTAACCAAACACGTGCTCCACAAGATAAAGGTTTATCGGGAGAATATATTATACTCGCTACCTCCTCACCATTTTTGTCTTTTATTATTACTTTATTTCCATAATCATTGGTATTATAAGTTTTACAAGTAATAACTGGGTTACGTTCTCCAGTTTTAGTGTTGCGTTTAATAATATGTTGATTTATATGGATGATTTTCTTTTTACTCATAGTTAATGTGATATTTAAAGCTGCTACCGGAACCACCGGAAAAATTTTCGTCGGGTCCCCCGTGTTTTTTTTAAAGGGGTATTATAAATCCTTTATTAAATATAGTAACAAAAAATGACTCTAACAAATTTATGGGACACTTTTTTATCACCTTACCATATTTATGTATATAGAAATTAAACTAAAAGTAAAAAAATAAAAAAATGATATTATCTGAAGCGGAAAAAAATAGAATTAGAGGTCTACAACGAAATGCCTCTGTAATTAAAGGGAATTTATTAACCGAATGGGCAGAGGTACTAAAAGCTATACCACAATCTATTAAAAATAAAGTTAAAGAGACAGGTAAAAACCTGAAGACTGAATGGGAGGCTTATGTAAAAGGAGAGCGAGGATTGCTTCCTGGTGACCAAACAGAGATAAAACAAGCAGCTAAGGACTTTGGTGCTTGGGTACTTAAAGGTAAACAAGGAGTTAAGGAAGCGAAAGCATTACAAGAAAAGAGAATTTTACGTAAAAAAGAAAGGACAATTAAAATATCCAAAAATGGACAAGTAATGAGAATATCCGAATCACAATTTAAAAGAATTGCTAAAAGTGTATTAAATGAACAAGTTGATGATTGGTTAGAGAAAAGTTATGTTAAACCTTCAATAGAAAGTGGATATACAGAAGTAGATAAAATTGATTTACCTGATGGTATATACTACAAAAGTGGTGGTGGTTATAGTGTCATAGTTCAAGATGAAGGTGGATATGACTTAGGATATGAAGTCATTACTAATAGTGGTATTAGAGGTATGTGGTCAGGTCAAGAATTTGAGATAAGTGGTGGAAAACCAGAATTAGATGTATACAAAATACTATTTAAAAAGAATTAAAAAAAACAATATATTATGACAATTAAAATATCCAAAAATGGATAAGTAATGAGAATATCCGAATCACAATTTAAAAGAATTGCTAAAAGTATGTTAAAGTAAAACATAACACCCCTTACAAATGTATTAAAAACTCACTTAGTGGGTTTTTTTTATGCGTATTTGGAATATTTATTTACTAAACACTTTTTTATTATGGAAAAACAATTTTTAATATCGGAATCAGAAAAAAATAGGATACGGGGATTACATAAGACAATGAAATCCAATCACGGAACAAGAATGATTAAAGAACAAGAAGAAATGGATACTCCATATTCACCAGGTGACCCAGTCGCATATCTCTTAACAAAATTAAAAGATAAAATAGAAGATTTCGGACATCTTTTATCTATAAATGCTACTACAGGAGGTGTTGACATTAATAGATTAAAAACCGTTATTAAATCAGCAGTAGATGAAGTTATTAGAGATGAAGAGGACATTTTAAAAGGAAAAACTAATCATGAATAAAGTATTAAAAGAACAAGTCATTCACCGAATAGTAAAAAGAGTATTAAATGAAATGCGGTTTGATAATAAATCGACTGGTTTGTTTAGTAATGAGGAAACTGTTATGAATGAATTACATGATGAGGAGGAAAATGATGATTGGGGTTGGGAAGGAGACCCTTGGGACTATATAGAGTATGGTGGGTTTATGGATGATGAAGAAGAAGAAGAAAAACTTCCTACAGTAAGAAGAAGTGATAGGGATAGAGCTCGTAGAAGACCTTATTCACCTAAAGCAAGATTTAGAGCGGGGTTGAGTGAACAAGAAAGACACCCACAATCTTTAGATAATGAACTAACTTATGCTCTTGATGAATTACATGATGATATCTGGTATACACTTCCTGGGAATCATAATGACCAAAATTTAGGTGAACAAGTACGACTATACCAACACTTAAAAAATATGTTGGATAGGTACCCGGCATCTAAATCATTACCTGGTGTTACAGAAATTATAAACCGTATAGAATTTGATATAAGTGGTTTAGACGGTCTTAATGACAGACTTGCTGATTTATTTTATATTTTAACAGGTAGATATGAATTTTCTCCTGCAGATAGAAAACGTTAATTTTATCTATATTGAGGACATTGTGTACAGGGTTTCGCTTTTTTATTTACAGCACAACCACCCAAGCACCACATACCCATTACTAATATAATCCCTATTATTACTATTGTTTTTATTTTCATTATTTATGGTATTCCGAAGGTGGAATTAACCTATGGTCTAACTGGTTTTCATTAAAGATATGCAGTAACCCATAATCATCCATTTCCCCCACAACCCTAATATTCCCTTCTTTTGTTTTGAAGACTGATACGATTGTACATGGAAATTTATAACCTTTTAGTTTAATTGCTTTATCTCCTATTTTAAATTTGGGGTTATATTTTGACTGATATTGTTCACATAAGAGAGGGTTCACTTCCCCAACCAAATCCTTATAATAAGGATTCAGTTCACCCGTCTGTGGGTCATGTGTTGGTATAGTTTTATCCATATTTTATGTTTATTTAGTTTTTCTACTATTAAATAGATATTCAATAAAACAATATATACCTAATCCACTTAATGCTACGCACCAGGTAATTCCTATAATTATTGCTATTTTTTCTTCCATATTTATAATTTTTTATCTAAATATAATATAAAAAGAATATAACACATAGTCCAACCCATAACCCACTATTTTTTTATTTTCTCACGGTATTTATTATAAATGGAAAAAAAGAAATTCATAACTGAAGATATTAATAAAATGTTAAAGCTCATCGAATACGATAGAGGAGGAATTACATTCATACAGTCATCTAATCTTCTCCAAGAAAAAGACATTACTGATTACGAAGACCAAAGGTCTACTGCAGATAAGGAAGAAGAAAAGATAATCCAAAACGCGGACGTAGCTTGGATAGGTGCGGAGTTAGCTGCGACAGGTGGTTTAATGGCGGCGGGGGGAACCGCTGTTGTCGGTAGTGGTGGTCTTTTACTTATACCTATGGCGATAGGTGGTGCGGTCTATGGTTTATGGAAGTGGGGTGAATCCGCTTTTGGAGATAAATCTATAAGTAGACAAATGCAATGGGCATTGGATAGAAGTAGTTGGACAGACATTGAGGATACAATTAATGAACAGAGTAAAGATATTGGTACCGACTTGTGGCCTTTATTTGATATAATCAGTCAATCTAAAGCTAAAAATTTCGCTGACGACTTTTACACCTCTTTTAACGACCCAGACTGGTTTTCTAATACAGATGAAGATGAGATTAAGAGAATAATGAGAAGATGTGGTACCTTTCTAGATTTATGTAGAATTAGTCAAGAATATGGTAAAAGAGACGGTAATACTTTAGAATACGAATTGGACGATGAATTAAGTGTTGGGGACTATAAAGAATACGTTTCTGACCCTATGGATGGTAAACCTATTGTTATTTTTAATAACGTTAAATGTTATTCAGTTAAAGAGTTATCAAATGAAATAACCAAAATAGCTATTCAAAAACAACAAGAAATTGCAGATAAAGCAGGATTGACTTTAGACCAAGCTAGAGGACAAGAACCAGTATCTACTGAACAATTAGGTTCTAAAAATAATGGTAATTTTAAAAGAACTGGGTGTACTATAGAAGATATTAGTAGAGGGTGTTTGGTGAAAAGTGGAGATGGTGGTGAAACCGTAGAGAGAATACAAAAACTTTTAGAAAAAGCAGGTATTTCGTTAGAAAGACACGGAACCGATGGTAAATTCGGTATAGAAACACGAAATGCTGTTGTGGAGTTCCAAAAACAAAATAATTTAGACGTGGACGGTGTCGTAGGACCCCAAACGATAAAACAATTAATGAAATGAAAAAACAATTTTTAATAAGTAACGAAGAAAAAAATAGAATTTTAGGTCTTCACGAATCGATGAAACCTAAACACGGTACTTCTATGTTAAATGAAGAAAAATATAGAAAAGGAGATACTATAAATTTAATAGTTGATGACACTAAAGACAATGTAAACTTAAAAATTACTAAACGATATTCTAAAGACATGTATGAAGGTAAAATTCAGAACGACAGTATTAAAATTCAAGGAAAAGTTTATAAAACCAAAAATGCAGTAGGAACAGTTAGTTTAAAACAAAAACATTTATGTATTAAATTTGATACTCAGAACCCATGTATAGATGTGACCATTAAGGGGAAGGTAAATAAACAAAACGATTTAATAGATACCCAATATATACCTACAACTCAAACAGTTAGTGGACGAGAAGAAATGTAATTATAAAATGAAACTCCTCAAAATATTAAGTGAATCTACCACCAAAGAAGTTTGGCATAAAAATCTAGAGTATGTAAAACCTAATATGCTTTACAACGATAAACTATTTAGTGGTGTTGCGGTTCAATATTATGATGAAAAAACTAAAGTTGGTGGTTACGGTCAACAAACACATAGTGAAGATGAGGTGAAAAAAAACCCAGTTTATAGTAAAGTGTCATACCATTTGGGAAAACAACACGGGGATGTTATAGGTTTTACAAAGAATGGCACTGTCGTTTCTGATGGTAAATTTAAAAATGGTAAAGGTGTTGGTAGACATCGTTACTACACAGACAACGGTAAATTATACGCATATAGAGATTACGAAAACGGTGTCGGTGGTGAGGTAATTAAAGTTAAAGATAATAATGAAACGGTAAAAGAACACATGTTACCATCTGATACACCTCCCGAAGATTCATTTGATTTTGATAGGTGGGGTAAGTTAATGGTTCGTGCTTATTTTATATCTGAAGGAGGGTGGGGTAGAGCACCCAAAGGATTTACACTCTACATTACACCTGGAGGTACCATTAGAGGTATAAAGGGAAGCACACATCTCACACTCAGTGACCACCCATTTAGGGATGGACAACAAGTAAATTTATCGGATTTAATAGAGTTTGAGAATAATAGTAAATTTGATTTACGAATGAAAGGGAGGATACGTGAAACTAGATTAAATGAAGAAAAATCTCCTGATTTACGTCACCCCATTATTAAATATATGGAAATTACGAGACCACATGATGAACTATTAAATAATTACCTTAAATTAAGACATTATTTTAAAGATGCTGGTTATAGTGAGAAGGATATACGTTCGGTAAAAAGAGCTCCAGGATGGGTGTGGCAAGCACAAGAGCGTATAAGTTTGTTGGTGGGGAAAATGAAACGCGACCTTAAAAAACTAGGGTTAATAAACCCTGAATCAGAATATACCTATATGGGTGGAGATAGTGGAGAAAAAATATTTATGGATTATTTAAAAGGAGAAATGGCCAAGATAGATAAGGAATACCCATTAAATCCACCTGAAACTTCATATGTTCCACCAATAATGAAAAATCCGGACACCTCTATTTAGAGTGTAACCCCCACAGATATTTTAAAATTTCATGTCCACCAGGTTGAAATTCAATCTCCCCCAAGACAGACATACACGTCTCATTTTCTTCTTGTAATCTTTCTACTTCTTTTTGTAATATTTCTACTTCTTCTTCAGCAACGGCAAGACTGTCTTTTAATATTAGAATTTCACTATTTTTTTCTTTTATTTCCTTTTTTAACTCTATACCATTGTTATCACACACCATATTAATATACATGGGGTAGAGTAAAATGGTAGTTATTATAAGTGCACTGATTAATAAAATAGTTTGTTTAATTTTCATTGTTATTTAGATTTCTTAATTGGTGTATTCCTAGTAAGCATATAACCATATATGTCACTACTATTATAGTTAAGTTCATTTATTTTTTTTATTTAAATACTTGGTGGGTATCATTATTAATATTACTACTTTCCGTAGTTATGTGAGGTGGTTTCCACTTTCCCATATGCGTCACATGTAACGTGTCTACCCCCACCACAGGCATATAAAGATAATAAAAATAGGGATAAAATCAATCCCAGGACCATTTTAGGTAAATTTGTTAATATTTTTTGTTTTTTCATTTTTTTCATTTAAAGATTTGGTTTAACATACACTAAATTAAAACTTTTTTTTGTAAAAACCAAATAAAATTTTAAAGTGGGTATATAAAATATATATTTTTATTTTTCTTTTAGAGAGAATATTTATTATTATGAGAAACTCAAAACGTAGTAAAAAAACAATAGTAGAAATTGCAAATCGTAAATTGTTAGGTGAACTAATAACAGAAAGATTGTTCTTTATTGAGAACCCCCAACACCAACACTTTAAAGAATTGTGGGAAAATTGTTTCAACAGTAAAAAAGAGTTAGATTTTATCCAATCTGCTGTCTCCCCAGACCAACTCCCACCCCAAGAAGAAAGTGATTTAGCTTCTTTAACCATGGATATGGGGCCTAAGGATAAATTATGGTTCCTTAAAACTATAGATGAAGGTAAAATAGTAGGATTTGCACATCATGGAAATGTGATTAAAGAAGAACCTAATAGTATTGGAATAGTTATAGGGGAAAAATATTCTAAACATGGATTAGGTGAAGAAGTTCTTAATAGGGTATGTGAAGATGTTAAAAAAAGAGGGATGATGGAAACTTATGGTTATTGTTATAAAGATAATTTTAAATCTATTAGTCTTATGGAAAAATGTGGGTTTAAAAAAGAACAAGACTATATAAAGGACGGTATAGAATATTGTAAATATAAAAGAACACTTTAAAAAAATCCTCTTCCACAGTATATCATTGCTTTTACTCTTTCTTCTTCAATAAAAACCCAATAGGAATTCCATTTTTTTAATCTATATACTATATTTTTTAATATTTTTTTCATCTTAATTTTTTATTATAAGTAGTTAATATTTATTAATATGGGAAAAATTTTAATAAGTGAACAACAACTAGAAAGATTAAGTAAAAATCTACTTAATGAGGGTAGTATACTTAGTGTGGTTAAAAGTGGTTATGACAAAGCAGTGGAGGTGGTTAGTGATGTAGTTAATACGACTGCTGATGGTTTAGAATATTTAGGTAACCAGGTAGTTGATTATACAAAAGGTAATCAAGGTATTCTTCCTGGTGACCAAACAGCTGTTAAAACGGCAATCTCTAGTCAATGGGACAAATTTATGGATAATTTTAGGGATGACTGGACACCCATAAATGATAAATTTCTTTGTGTCCCAAACCCAGAATTACGTGCTGCTATTTTTACCATTATAAATAATAGAGAAAAAATAAAAAAAGCTGCGGGGATACAAACTGATAACTTATTTTTAGTAATTCTTAAAATGGCAGTTGCAACCATCGGTAGAGAAACGGATTATGGACAGTCGTCTATAGGAGATAACATTGGGTTAGACATTAGAAGGTTACCTGGTGGTGATACAGCTTTAGATTTTTTAAGAGGTGCTGGGGAATATATATCAGGTAAAAAATTAGACCAAAGTCTTGGACCTGCACAGTTCACAAGTGATACTTGGGAAAGTTATAACTTACATAACTTAGTGGGAGAATATGACCAGGTAGGTAAAATGATTAACGCTCTTAAAGGGGCATTTTATAGAATATCTCAGGATTATAAACTTGCTATTAGTAGAGGTATCGGCACTAAACCTGCTATAAATCCGATAGCGGTAAAACAAGGTAAAATAAAGAGTATAGATGGGACAGGTAATATTTCGTTAGATTTGGCAATATTAGCACATAATATGGGTAAAGAGAAAATACAAAAATATTGTAAAACTAATAACCCTAATTATAATGGACCATGTAATAGTCCAAACGGGATATACGAACCTAAAAAAGGACTTAAAGTTAAAGTAGATAAAAATGCTTGGGTACCAGGATATTTCCCTAACTTGGGGTCAGGAGCTCTTACATCCATAGGTTATGTGGAGGAAGTAGCGAAGAAAGCTAAAAGCTTAGGGTGTATTAAATTATAAAAAGAATATTAGAACTTATTTATGCAAACAAAAGTAAATTTATCCGATGTCATTAAAGTTAGTATATTTATAGCTGGCTTATTAGGAACATGGTATTCGATGAAATATGAAGTAGATTATTTGACTACTAAAGTAGATAAATTAGAAAAAGAATTAGAAGAAACCAATTTAGGTGTAATAAAAAACGATATTGGTTACATAAAAAAAGGACAACAAGAACTTAAAGATGACTTACAAGAATATTATAGTGTGGTTAATCAGTATATTGCTAAGCATTCCACTGAGTAATGCACAACAACGTAAAGTTAACGCACACATTAAAAATGATAGTATCCAAACCGATACGATTAAACAAGAAATAGATAGCATTAGAATAGAACAGAATTCAATCAATAAGAATTGTAAAAAAAACATAAAAGAACTCTTAAAACTCATCGAAGAGGAAGAAAAAAGAAAAAAAGAAGAAGAATGAAAAAAAATCTAAAAGAAACAGTGAGGGACATCCATAATATGATAGGAAGAATTGACCATCAGGTCATTAAAGAACAGAGTACCTCCCAAAGGAATATGGAAAAACAGAAATACCCTTACACCACATTAAAACATGATGACAAGATTACAGCTTGTGTAAACTGTAGAGGTAATCAACCGGGGTATATTGAAGGTAAAATTAATAACTTATACGGTTCAGGAAAGTACGGTGTTTTTATTAAAAAAGTATACCAAGCACCCCATAACCTACTAAAAGGATATTATATATTGAAACTAGACGATACAGATTTAAGTAAACCAGCGATTTTAAAACACCCACAAGTCAGAGATTTAGAATTTGAAATAGGTGAAGAAGGTGGGATTGAGAAAATGTAATTAAAAAAAAGAAAATGAAAAATAATTTATTAATAGAAAGTAACGAGATTAAAAGATTAATGGGTTTACCATTAATCATGGAACAAGAAGATAACATTTGTGCAAGTCAACAATGGTATGTTGAAATTGAACGTGAAGGGGGTGCCACTAAACTTTTTATTGATGAGATATGTGATAAAGGGGTTCCACCTGTCATTAATAATGAAGATGAAAAAAAAGTTTTCATTAGTAGTGTTAATGCATTACCTAAAGAAGCTAAAGAATGGGTAATAGACCAAATAGAGGAGGTTTATCCTGACAATCACCAAACTACAGGTTTAGGGGATGGTTTAACCTTAGTAAGTATAGGAGATGAAATGATTGGAGGTAGTTTTGGAAATGAGTCAAGAACGGATGATTTAAATGAGTATTATGAGTTTGATAATGATATGGGAGATGATGATGAGGATGCGTTTAGAGATGCGGATTCACACATTAAATCATATTTTAACAAACCTTCGTTTGATGAAATGAAAAGAAAACATTCTCTAGATTATGATACAGATTTTGATATTGATTTAACTATGTTAAATGAAGATTACGAAGTACAAAGAATTCGTTCTTTACATGAAAATACTAGAAATAAAAACGGTAAACTTATACTGGAAAGAAATTATAAATTAGGTAGTAGAGGTAGTCAAGTTAAAAAAATACAACAAAAATTAGTAGACTTAGGTTATGACTTAGGTACTAGTGGACCTAACGGAGATGGTGTAGACGGACAATACGGTAGTAAAACATATAAAGCTATTAAAAAATACCAAACCTCAAAAGGGTTAAAAAGAGACGGTATAGTGGGTCCTAACACTTCCGCTTCACTATTTGGTACTGGTAACGTTAGAGATGACGACAGACGTGATGACGATACCAGACAACAACCAACACCTACAGGACCTGTTGGTCCAGACACAGCACCCAGAGGTTGTCCAGACACACAAAGGTGGTACGACAATGTTAAAAAAATGGGATTAGATAAAAGTGTTAGAGCACGTATGGCAGGAGCATCTCAAGGGTCAGTTAAAAAAACTATTTGTTATTGTATGTCAAATACATTACCTGGTTGTTCTGGAACTTCACCACAACCGGACCCAATAGTTAAATCCAATATTGAAATTAGTAATATCATAAACCCTGAATTTAAATCGGATATAGAAAAAAACGCTGAAAAACTAGAGGACGGTAAACAATTGGAACATATGTGTAGTCCAGACTCAACAAATTGTGCTCAATTCATTAACAACATTTCTGATGACATTACTTACATTGGAAGTGCGTGGAACGCTTATGCCAATACTAGTAATTTAGGACAAACTATTTATTCCGCATTTAAAGGTCAAAAACAACATAAAGACCTAGCGATTAAATTATGGAAACAAATGCAAAAAGCAGGTGGTATAAAGGACGAGAATGACAAAATTAGTTACAGACCATTGGCAAAAACATTTGTTAATAATATCGTACCTAAAACATATAGTGGACCTGAGTTACAAATAGATGATACTGTAGGTATTTTCTGGCCACATTCAGAACATCATCACGAAGCTTTTTATCAAGGAGCTAAAGCTGGTGGAGGTTGGTTTAAAAACTGTAATCCTCGAACGACATCAGGATGTGATGCTGCTGTACCAGGTAATACTTTAGGTAGAGGTGATTTGTGGGGAATGAATACCCATGTTGGTAGGGTCCTTATAGAAAAAGATGGGAAACCGTTTATACTTCATAATGTTGGTGGGAATGTTAAAGCCACTCCAGTTGAGGACTTAAGAATTGCGTGGGTAGCCAGAAAATAGTTACTTCACATTAGCGGTCATAAAAGTAGGTTGTTGTTTGGTTTTACTAACCATTTTAACTACATCTGACATAGCCTTAAAGGAACGACTAAACTCACCGTCATTGAAAGAATATTCAACTGATGAACCACCATCAAATAATGCTCCATCTACAATGTTCTGGTTAACACCCACCATTAATAATTCTTTGATAGTTAATCTAATTCTAGAAACTAAAATTACAATTTCACCTTTAGTATTTTCCCCAACCAAAATACGGGAACGTAATTTATTCGCGTGACTTTTTCGTGTTAAAGGAAGATTAATCTTTTTATTATCAATGCCCCACAATATAGTTTGTGTTGCGAATTTAGTGTCATAAGGACAACTTTTACTTTTAACATGTGCTTCACCATTTCTTACATAGAAATATGCTCCCCCCTTAACCCTATTAGATTTTCTTTTACCATCTACAACTACCAACCCAATAGGGTCTCCAGTAGGTGTGAAGAAATTAGTGTTTAAATAGAAGTTGGTATTATTAGGTTTTCCCTCACTAACCCCGAAATTAGTTTTCGTAGGGTCAAACTTTAAAATATCTACCGCTCCATTAGTGGATATTTCCACAGCAGGAGAAGTATAAATAACTTCAAATGTGTCTTCACACTGATTAAAGTTTAATAAATTAGCGATATCTGTAAGAAATACAGTTAATGTTGTAAAGATTGTAAGTGTTATTGTTTTCATACTACAAATATAAATATTTTTTTTCACAATACCAAATAATTATAATTAAAATCTATTATGCCTCACAAAGTTTTCATCCGCCATACTTATATATACAAATGTAGCAATGGTAAATGTGAAGAAGAATGGAAAATTAATGAAGCATTAGAACTAGATAAATTATATTGTCCTCATTGTGGAAAAAAAGACACAATAGATTTTGTCTTAACTGACCAACGAGATAAATACAATAATAAATGGATTGGTATTTAACGGAACCCGAAGAAGCAGATGAGTGGGACGATTGGTACCCAGATAGGCTCATTTAATATGTAGTAATATTTATAATAAAAAACTTATGAAAAATACATTATCTCTCCTAATTTGTTTACTTACAATTTTAGGATGTAACAACTTTGACACACAAACCCCATTAAGGGGAGGGTCTACCGAGTCTAACAGATTTAACACCCAAGGATTTACCACATTAAGTATAAAAAATTCTTCTACTTTAGATACTGTAGAGGTTTTTATTACTTTACAAAGTACAGAAGATGTATTTGGAATGTTTGGTATTACCACACATGGGGATAAAGGAAGTTTCTTCGCAAGGAAAGACAGTACCTATCTCTATGCTGATGCACGACCATTAACGGGATTTCTAATTTCTTTTGGTCATGATAACATTTCATGTAATGCGAGTACTGCTCCCCCTACTGGAGTTAATGTTTTTGAAGGGTCCATTAATGTGGATTATGAATGTATAGATATATCCGCGGTAGATGGGGTAAACTCACTTATGCGATATAGTGTTAATCAACCTAATTGGTTGGTGGGAAACACTACTGTTTATTTTGAGTCAGGAGAAAATAAACCTTTAGGTAAAAATTGTGGAAATATAGGTATATTTCCTTACCGATGCACCGATTGTGTACAATCCATTAAACCACCCCCACCATGTCCAGGGAAAGTAAAATTTAAATGTAATAAAAATCGGACATGTCAAATCAATAGACATAGTAAAAAGGGTGGTGGAATCCTATTAGAATTTTTAAATTTTACTAAAATTTACTAAATGAAAAATTTAATGAAAAATAATTGGGTAAAATTGATTTTTTCACTCTCTATTATGTTATCTGCGGTACCCTCTATATATCAAGACCTCACTTATGGTCATTCGGGTACGTGGACACATTATGGAATGTTGATGGTAGGTCTACTTTACTTCATCGAATCCATTTTATGGATTATAGATATATGGGAGGATGGCACTAAATAGAAAAGACATAGAAAAAAGGATAACGGAATTCGAAGAGGCTATTTTCGAAGGTGATAATATTGATATTAAAGAATTTTATTCTTTAAAGAAGATTTTAATTGACTCTAAAGAGAAATATAGAGATTTATTAGAATTACATTTAATATTAGAAGCTATGTTAGAGAAATCCCACAACGATTTAATGAATAGAAGATTAAATTTACTAACCATTTGGTCTACAATCTTCTTACCTTTATCTTTTTATACTGGATTATTTGGGATGAATTTTGATGATGTCCCTTTTTTAAACAATCATCATGGTTTTTGGATTTTTACTGTATTAACTCTTGTTACGATAGTTGTAATGTGGAAATACTTCAAAAAAAATAGATGGTTATAACCCTAATTTATTGATTAGGTCTCTAATTTTCGCAGCTTCTTCGTAATCTTCATTTAATAATGCAATTCTTAAGTCATTTTTAAGATTTTCTACCTCGAACTCTCTAAAGTCTTCAGAAATAGGAGGTTCTTTCTCTAAGTGAGTGGGTGCATGGATGAAATGTATGCGTTTAACAATATTAGACCATACTTTTTTCTGTATCCTGGTTTCTTGCCAAACTCTAAAGAAGTATCCAGACCAAAAAAAGGAGATTAATACTAATAATATAATAAAATAGGTTACTAATGTTGTCATAGGTGAATATTATGAAAAGATTAAACAATAATTAAGGATATTTATATATATAATCAAGAGTTATTAATTAAATAAGATAAAAAAACAAATTATTTATAATATTAATGAAAGTGGGGGCCTCCTATAATAAAAAAGATATTTATATAAAAAGTACCAATAATAATGGAAAAAAGAATTATACAAGAACAAAAATTAATGTTATCCTTAATGGGTTACGATAGAGGGCTTACTTCATTTGAAAATGGGCAACAACTAAAAGAAGGGTTATTTGTGGGATACCATCACTTTAAAGATTTTATAAACGAATCCACTTCCACCGACTCTTCAGGGGCATACGAAACTCCGAGAGCATGGCAAGCAGGTGGTGAATTAACCCAACCCCCACGAGAAGAAATTATGAGTGTAGAGTTAGGTGTGACATTACCTTCGGAAGTAGACATAACAGGAGGTAATATAGGTGGTTTTGGTGATATGGGACCTAGTCCTTGTTCGGCTTGTGGTAATTCTCATGATGGTCCTTGTGATTATTCCGAAATGCCTGATGAAATAGATGATGAAGTATGGGATATAGATATTGAAATGGATGGACCCAATACTTTAAATGGTTTGGATTCCCAAGAAGAAATCAGTGATGTGTTACCAGATTCCTTACTTAACTTATTTGGTGATGTAAATGTTGGGGGTGACCTAGAAATAGAAATAGAAGAAGAACCTAAAAAATTACGTGGTTCTAGAAAATTTAGAAAATAATGGTGAGTAGAGAAAAAAATAGAATATTAAAGTTACATCGACAGGTTCTTTTAGAAGGAAAATTTAGTGGAATAGGAAAAGGGGGCACTAACACCTCATCTTCAGGACAATTTGACGGAAACGCTTTTGAAGGGGAAGGACCTTTAAGTGTCAGTGGAAGACAAAAAGATATTGGTGTACTTCCAGACGAAGTAGATATTACCAAAGGAAGTAAAGGGTTCATGTTTGAACCTAAAATTACTTTTATTACAGGGCCTGGTGATGACAATGTTGGTATAGGTAAGATACCTCCCCATAGTATAGGAATAGATTATCCAGTTTCTCCGAAAGAAGATGAAGATGAGATTGTTAAACCCTTAAGTTTAAGTTGTTGTAAGAAATGTGATAACGGGATGTACACAAATAAATGTTTTCCACTTGATAGTGAGGAGGATGAAGATTGTAGGTTTCCCACTCTTGAAATTTGTGAAGATGAGAGTGATAATGAACTACCTTCCCTATTTGATATTTTCTCCTAATAAAGTAGAAAGTTTTTTATTTTCTTTTCTCATACCATCTAAAGTCCAACCGTCATAGTATCTACCATGAGATATCTCTAGAGTTAATTGTTTAACCCTATCCTTTATTTTGTTTTTATCTATAGGACTTAATCCCCCAAACCAACACAGTAAATCCTTTTCTTTAATTGTGTGGTACTCTTTCCAAAACTTGTCTTTATCCATTTTATATAAATTTAATTTTTACACCACACTCTTTAAACATTTCTTGGGAAACCTTCCACGATTCTCCCCACTTGTGATGTTTGCAGTCGGGTTTAGGTGAACAAACTTCTTTTATTCCAGATTGTATTATAGCTCGTGCACAATCTACACAGGGAAAATAAGTGACATATATTTTACCTCCATTTAACTGTACTCCATTTCTTCCCGCCGTATAAATAGCATTTCTTTCCGCGTGTTCTACCCACATATATTTTTGTGGTTTATCGTACCTCTTTTTATTGGTAATATCTGTATTGTTGGGTAGTCCGTTATAGCCTACTGATTTTTCTGTATTATCGTCCCCCACTATTACCGCCCCTATTTTTCTATTAGGGTCTCGAGACCAGGTAGATATATAGTGAGCTAAATCTATAAATCTTTTATCCCATTCAGTTAATGTTTTATTCATCTTATTTTCTTATTATGCTTAAAGGTTGGTGTATATGGTGTCCATGTTCCATCGGTCCATAATATAATTTTTTCAGTTTTTAAAACTATACAAGTATCTTTATTTATAAGTTGTGGTGTTTCTTTAGAAGTACCCTTAGGAGAAGGATTTATACTACATAAATAAAAAATCCCAACAAAAAATCCCCAAAACAATAAAGAATTTAATCTTTTTTTACTCATATTAAATATTTTACTTAAACGTAAGTAAAGTATATGTAAATTTCAAGAGTTAGGGGAAAGATATCAACTTAATGTATGGGGTTTTACCGCCTATACCCTTTAATAGTGTTACGAGTACCTATTCCTATCATAGTATTTAGAAAATTTATTCTTTCTTCTATTTTACTTTTTGCTATCTTTAATATTTCCAGGTCAAATTCAGAATCTACCCAGTTGATGAAGTCTTCGCTACTAAATGACGCTTCATAGTTAGTTAAGTCAATCTTCTCTTCATTTATTTTATTAATGAGAGTATGACATTGTTTTTCTGTTAAAATAATCTTAGGCATGGACTATTCTTTTTATTATAAATATTTATATTATAGGAATAGATATGTTATGTAGAAAAATATGGGGGTTAATTGTAAGTCTGGCGTTAATTTTAAATGTTAGTGCACAATGTACTGTCACTATATCTGCTGGGTCCAATCTTATTATTTGTGGTAATCAAGTAAATCTTTTTGCTTCAGGTATTTCAGGTAATCAAGTCATGAATAATGATTTTGATTTAGGAAACGCTGGAATAGGGTGGAATGTGACTACTGCTGCTACCTTCACTAACCCATGTGGTGCTGGAAACGGTTCATCATATCTTTGGATGGGTGACCAATCTCCCGCTCCCAGGTCTCTATCAACGATAGGGTACGACTTATCCTGTGGGGGTGAAGTTTGTTTTGATTTAAGATTTGCAATACAAGGTGACCCTTCTCCGTGTGAAGGTCCTGACGTGTGGGATGAAGGTGTGGACTTAATGTATTCTATTGATAATGGACTTACTTGGGTTTCTATATTTTACTTTGAACCTGATATGAATGGAAACTTAAATGCTGCTTATCCTGGTGCAGGAGATTATACTGCTTGGGCAAATTATTGTTTTCAGATACCACCAGCTGCACAAACTGCCAACACAATGATAGGTTGGTTCCAAAATGTTTCTACATCCTTAATATACGACCATTGGGGTTTAGATAATATAACAATCCAAGCATTTGATTGTAATTATTATTATGTTTGGAATCATAATGGTTCTAATAACCAAAACCAAACAGTCACACCAACAACTGATTCTACATTTACAGTCTTATATACAAATGGAATTAATGATAGTTGTTGGGCTTCTATTCCCATAACAGTGATATTTCCCGACGTTACGATAGACCCCGTTGATAGTTTATATTGTTTAGGAGATACTCTCCTTAATGCTGTTTTATCTAATATGCCAAATGATTCATGTTGTTATACACTTGAAATGTTTGATTCATACGGTGATGGTTGGAATGGAGGATTTGTTGAGGTACTTGCAAATGGTAATTCAATAGGCCAATATAGTGCAGCTGGATTTGGGAGTGTTGAGCAAATTTGTTTTGCCAATGGAGATAATATAGTTTTAACTTATGCATCTGGGATATTTGAATATGAAAACACTTACAATTTTTATGACCCAAACAATACTCTTTTAATTTCACAAGGACCTACTCCACCAGTAGGTACTTCATACATTGGTGTAGCAAACTGCCCAGCAACTGTATATAATTATCAATGGACACCAGCCAATTTAGTGTTATCACCTAATACATTATCAACACAAACAACAACATTAACTCAAGGAACATATAACTTTACTATAACCGTTACCAACCCTAACAACCCTAATTGTTTTGCAACAGATACGATTACAATAGTAGTTGGGGGGTCAGCCAATACAAGTAATATATTCCATAATTAAACCGTAAAAAACTAAATAAAAATGAAAAAACTATTAATCATACTTACAGTTCTAATCTCTACTTCGATATTGGGACAATCAACAGCCAATCCTGACACAGTATGTGTTGGTGCAGTGGGTGAACAATATTGGGTAACTAATAATGTAGGTTCGACCTATAATTGGATAATAAATGGTGGTGGGGGAATTATAAGTGCAGGACAAGGAACAAATCAAATAAGTATAAATTGGGGTAATACACCTGGTTTATACCCTATAGCTGTTACTGTTATTGAGACGAATTCTCTGGGTTGTACCGATACGGTAGATTTGGATATATTCATCTTATTACCCCAGTATACACAGATTGGTCCTTTTTGTGAAGGAGACCCATGTGTTTCATTGATTGGTAACCCCGCCAATGGTACCTGGACCGGAACGGGAGTTCAACCCAACGGTAACGCATTTGAGTTCTGTCCACAAATTGCGGGGGTAGGTACCTTTAACTTAACTTATACCTTTGGTGGATGTTCTATAATAATGAATGTAAACGTTAACCCAATACCAGTAATTGGTCCGATAAATCATAATTAATGAAAAAACTAATAATCATCTTACTCTTATTACCGATTTGGACGTACACCCAAGATACTACGAGTGTTAAGGTATGCACACACGACCAATCCCATCTCCAAACGTATTCAGTAACTAATGGACCTAATCAATACACTTGGTCGGTTACTGGAGGGGTTATAGAAAATGGAAACGGTACAAATACTATAGTAGTAAATTGGTTTAATGTACCTTATTCTATGTACCTTATTGAGGTATCAGTAATAAGTGATGTGGGGTGCCCAGGTAATACTTCACAATTATATGTCGACATAGATGAATGTTCCTATGATGGTGTATATGTACCTAATTGTTTTACCCCAGATGGAGATGAAGTAAATGAGATGTGGGGTCCAGTCTTTAGTCCTGGTTATGAATTAACGGAGTTCACCTTAATGGTTTTTAATAGATGGGGCAATATTCTTTGGGAAAGTCATAACCAATATGGAAAATGGGATGGGACATATGATGGAAAACTTTGTCAAGATGGTGTATATGTATGGAAAATGAGATATAAATCCTTAGATGTAGTCGGACCACAACATAAACATGGCCATGTAACTTTATTGAGGTAAAAAAAGGAGAAAGTTGAATTAATGCTTGGTTCCATTATTATTTTTTCGTATATTATATTATATAAAAAAAACATTATGGGAAAAATGAAAGAGGTTTTTATGGACCAAAGAGAATACCAACAAGACGATTATGAAGATGATATATATTTCTATGAATTATGGAAAGAATCACAACGTGAATCTTTTGAGTATGAAGGTGGGGATGAAGACTTTATAGACTTTGTGGATGAAGTTCCTACTCTTCCACGGAGATATGAGGAAGTGGACGATACTAATGAGTATTGAGTTAGATGTTTTAAGAATTTTCGTCTCCTATGTCTAGGGGGGCCTATAGCCAATCTAAATTGAATCACCATATTTATTTTTTAAGTACTCGTACCACTTTTCTTGTTTCATGCCATTTATAAACAACCAACCCACATTGAGGTCGAACCATCTTTCTATTTTTTGTAATCGTGTCATAATTTTTCTATTATAGATTTTAACTTACTTATGTAGTCTTTATCTGTAGCATATCCTATTTTAATTAAAAAATCATAATAGTCGGAATACTTGGTATCATCAAACTTATACTGAATACCTCTATAGTATCCCGTGATAGATTCTTGCCATGAGTCATACTCAAAATATTTCTTATTTCTACTATCCCATAACCCAAAAAGATTGTTAACACTTCTAGAACACTTAGTACATTCATACCATCCTGTTTCTAATATTGATTGTGCTAACACTATTTTTGGGTACTTGATATTTTGTTTTTTTAATTCTTTTAAAACATCTGCTGGGGTCTGACTACACATACCCAACGGTATTATAAATAACCCTAACCACATTAATCTACATATAACTTGAATCATTCTTTTATCCTTCATTTAATATCTGATTTTTCCTTTAAATAAATATAAAAAGGGATTAGTTAAAAGTGTTAAGAGTCGTTTAAAAAATCCTTTTCCTGATGTTATTTCTATACTGTGGTGCACTTTAAAAGGACCATCATATCTTGCCTTTTTATATATTTTTCTTCTTCCTTTATAATTGTTCATTCTTTTATTTTTTTTTTTAATTACTTAATAATGCTTTAATGGTGGGGTGTGATTCATAATTAAATAACACTATATCATCGGGGGTTAAATCTGTTAAGTCTTTATTATATTCCCCTTCCCTATAATCCAAACAAACTTTAGATAAGTTCATAGATTTTCTGGTGAGTTGTTCTTTAACTTGGGTGAAATGATTATTATAAATATGAACGTCCCCTAAATTCCCTATTAAGTTCTCAGGAACCATATTAACTTCTTTCGCAATTATCTCCAGTAGGAGACCATAACTTGCAATATTAAAGGGTAGACCTAAGAATGTATCTACTGAACGTTGATTCCACATTAATGATAAAGTTCTTTTAGGGACACGTAATGAATCTAGTTTTCTATGTGTATCCACCTTATGATTAGAAATTTGTTGTCTTTCTTCTAAATCTAACTCTCTGGTATAAACCTGAAATCCATAGTGACAAGGAGGTAATGTCATTTGGTCTAATTCACCCACATTCCAGGACGAAACCATTAAACGTCTACTATCTGGGTCAGTATTTAGTTTTTCTATTAGGTGTGAGATTTGGTCTACCCCTTTTAAATGTATTCCAGTTTTATTCGTTTCACTATTCCAATGACCATCTGAGAATTCACCACCCCAGTCCCTCCATTGTTTTCCATAGATAGGGCCTAATTCTCCATCAGTTCTTCCACTCTTTTGATAATCACCATCCCAAATATGACAATTATTGTCGTGTAAAAATTTAATATTAGTGTCTCCACGCAAAAACCATAACAATTCAGTTACAATTCCTTTCCAGTACATTTTTTTTGTAGTTAACAAAGGAAACCCATCAGACATATTATGTCTAATAGTGTACCCAAAGATGGATTTGGTACCTGTCCCTGTTCGGTCTTTTTTATTAATACCATGGACCATTATTGTTTTTAATAATTCTTGGTATTGTGCATCTAAATAATTCATATTTTATAACCAGATTAAAATATTTAATAAAATAATTAAAGTTACTCTCCCCACATTCAACAGCACTTGACTTTTAGATTCAACGTTAAAAGTAAAAGGATACCCCTCACGGTCCCATTTCTCTAACCATTTTTTGTAAGATAATTTTATTTTTTTACGTTTATATGCTTTTCTCATTTTTAATATTTTTAATTTCTTTATTCTTTAATTCATCATGAATAAATTCCACCAATTCATCCATACCATATTCTACTAAGAATTCATCCCAATCCATAGTAGAGTAAGTCTGATAAACTAATTCTCTTTCATAGTCCCAGTGGTCTTGAAATGTTTCTAAATCTCTAGTGTCTTTAAAACTATCAAATGGGTTGGTGTCAATAAATTCTTCTATCTCACCATCTTCATTATATTTAACTACAATGATTTCGTCAAAATCCTCATAATATTGTACATCATAGGAGGATTTTTGATATTCTATTGCGTCTTCTTGTTCAATAGTAGATAGATTATCCTCCACGAAAGTTTTAAAATGGTTAAATTTTGATTTCTTCATAGTAGGATAAAGATAAGACTTAATAGATAAAGTATCAAGTGTTAGATATTTATAATGTAATGAAAAACGGTTTATTAAACATATTAAAAGAATCCATTAATGAGGGGGGTGTAAAAAAAGACCTTTATCGTAATTTAAAATTAGCTAAACACCATGAATTTTACGAAGAAGATGGGGACTCCAAGAATCAAGAAGATTATGACCGAGCAGTACAAAATAAAAAAAACCAGTTAGAGAGTAGTTTTAAAATACGACTAAGAGCATATTTCAATTATCTCCAAACTTTAGGTAATGACATAGAGGTATTGAAGACCACGTTAGAAGAAAAAGGAGAGAATAGTGTACAGGGTAGTACTAACGACAATGAAGGTGCTAGAATATATAGGACAGTCTTAGGGGGTTTAAAATTAGTAGGTTTAGACATTAATGTAAGAGGTAGTTATGGTGGGGGTCATATAGGGAAAATTTATACCTTATTGGTTAACTATTTCCATAATGGTGGCATCAGTAGAGATTTTAGAAAAGGCCCCATAGAATTGGTACCTGCTAAGGCTTGGATGATAGATGTAGACTATGCTGAAGATGTGGTTGAATACGGAACTTCTTATGGTTTGGTATTTGGTTCTGATAAAGAAAAAGCACAAGAAGTAATTTTAGATACCCCTTGGTGGTTTGAACAAGACCGTGAAACCCATGACCATGATTATGTGGGTGACTATAAAGACAAAGAAATAAGTAAGGTAGAACCAAAGGAATATACATTAAAACCTCAAGATTTTGGATTATGAAAAATAATATAGATACAAACGAACAATTTAAGAAAATAAAAAAATTAATGCTGGAGTCTGAAGGTAGTCCTGAGGAAAATGACTTAATTGACGGTATTAGACATATCTTAAAAAAACAGAAAGAGAATAAGGATGAGAACGCATATTATGACGACTTAGAAGATTTATTAAAAAATTTAAACATCCCCTTACATTAAATTTGATTTTTCCAAAAAAAATGTTATAATTACAAATATTAAATAAACTTTCATTAAAAAAAAAATATAAAATGAATTTAATCAAGAATGTTATGTACGCTGGTATTGGACTCGCGGAAGAAACAAAAGGAAAATTATCAGGACAGTTCGGTGACTGGGTTGAAAAGGGTAAGAAATTTGACCAAGACAACCATAATCTAGTTAAAAATTATCTCCAATCGTTTGAAGATTTAAAATTAAAAACTGAAGACAGGTACAACCAAACCGTTACTGAGTTAGAAACTTTTATCCATACTTTGAAAACGGAAAATGGAGAAAAAGAAACAAACAAAGAACCAGAAGTTACGGTTGAGTCAAACTCATAAGAAATTTTTAGATATAGGTGGGGGTGAGTGGAACATTTAAACGCTGACCCCACTATTGTGTGCTTTTTTCGTTTTATTATTCTTCACCCCCAACCAACCCTAATCTGTGTAATATTCTCGTTAATAAGGAAAAAAATTAGAAATTACCAGGAGCTACTTGCATACAAGTTAAACCATTCTTTCTCCACATATCCACAACTTTTTGACGGTCATCAAAAACCACAACAACACTCTCTTTCTTATTACCAGGAAATAAAGTATCCAACCAATGTTGTTTCAACTCATCATCTGGCATAAACATCCATTCTTTACTAGTTGGTCTCATTTTGAGAACATGGTAAGGGACCTTATGTCTATTCAACCAAGATTTTGTGGTTAATCGAGTTCCTTTACTTCTACCGGAAAGGATTGCTACCATATGTCCCGATTCAGCTAAAAGTTGAGCCATTTTAATTACAGGTAAATTAGGTTTATCTAAATCAATGTTTTTGGGGTCAAAAAACGTATCCCAATCTAATTTACCATTTTCTTTAGTAGAAATTTTTCTTCTTTCATCGATGATTGCTAATGTACCATCTAAGTCAAATATTACCCAAGTGTCTTTCATTTTAATTAATATTTTTATTATTGCGATTGGAAACAAATATAACACTTTAGTCTCAAAAAACCTAACTTTTATCGAAAAAATGCGTTAAAATATCATAAAACGGCCCGCGAAGTGTATAATTTTATGTATTTATTTATTACATTATAGTTAAATAATTATAAAAAAAGAAAAAGAATTATGAAAATAAATATTTACAAGACTTTTATCTCCACTACTACTATCACTCTATTTTTACTTATAGGAAATATAACTTATTCCCAAACCACTCCTTCTCAGGAGGAATTAGGTGTATGTGAAAAAGAATATAAAGAGATATTAGAAAAATCAAACTTACCCTTAAACTTCCCACAACGTCAAGTTGTAAGTGTAGAAATGAATCTACCTAAACCCACCCAATCAAATAAACCCTCAATTTTGTTACTACAACCCCCAATAATACCATGGGTGAATTATAAAAAGAAAGAAAAAACACATGAAAAAGATAACTAACATCCTCCTAACCCTATTTTTATTTTTAAGCTATTTCAATATAGCACATTCACAATGCACACACACATTCACAGGATATGATTCATGGGGAGATGGATGGAACGGTGCCAGTGTAACCGTTACTGTTAATGCCGTCCCTGTAGGGGTGATTGCAATGACTACTGGTTCACAAGAATCTATTACATTTCAAGCAGCTGATGGAGATTTAATTAAATTAGATTGGACATCAGGAGATTACGATAGTGAAATATCTTGGGATTGTACCGATGGTGGAAATAATACAATCGCCATGGGAGTCTGGGGAACTACTGCAGTTGGTGTAGGTGCATGTCCGGCAGCCACTCCTTGTGCAACTTTAGACTATTTTCAAGATTTCGAAACAGGAAGTACTTTATTAACAGCCACTACTGGTTCAGGAGCTCAAGTAACTTTAGATGGGACCGCTGCAAATGCTAGTGTATACGGACTTCATATGCAAGGTAATACTTCGTCAGGATGGGGGTCATCTTATTCGACAGGAGCTGCTGCATTTAGTAATTCTCCTACTCATATTGCTTCTGTAAGTAGAGAAATATGTGCTCCTTCACAACCTACTGTTAAAATGACTTTTAATAAAATGCAAACCTATACATGGAATGTAAATTATTCATGGTTTAGAGTTACTGTTAATGGAACACCTATTCCAGACGTAAATGGGGTTACATATTTTAACGGTTCTAATAATACTTGGACGGCGATGGAATATAATCTCTCTCAGTACACTGGGAACGCTTTTACTATTGCTTTTGAAACATGTAACAAATATTACACAGGTTATACAAGTACCGGTATGGGTGGAGACGCGTCTTATATAGATGACATTCTCATATCCCAAACATCGGGACTCTCACCCCCGTCTGCTCCTGTAGCAATATCAGGAAATAGTTATCCAAACTCAGGAGAAGTAGTAACATATACTATATCACCTGTACAAGGTGCAACTTCATATACATGGACATCTCCTAATGGTTGGTTAATAACAACAGGACAAGGAACGACATCTATAACTGTAATTACCGATGATAACTCAGGAACCTTATCAGTAACTGCAACCAACAGTGCTGGAACATCCTCACCTTCTACTTTAACTGTAACATCCGCTCTTTTAGTAACATCTTATCCATATACGACCGCTTTTGAAAATGAAACTAATGATGTGTCAACAGCTTCAACAACAGGATTTAGTTTTAATGAAAATGGGTGGAGAAATGTAGATGGAGACGATGGTGATTGGAGAACTGACGCAGGTGGGACAGGAAGTACCAATTCAGGTCCAGGTGGAGGTTCGTCTAGTGGTCAATCTGACCATAACCCAGGAACATCTTCTGGTAAATACATTTACACTGAAGCATCTTCACCAATGTATCCATCTAAAGAATTTCATCTATGGTCACCACCATTTAATCTAACATCATTAACTTCACCAACACTAACCTTTTGGTATAGTATGTATAGTGCAAGTGGAGCAACATTAGCATTACAATATTCTACTAATAATGGAAGTACCTGGGCAAGCATTAACCTACCTTTTATGTGTACAAACACTTTTAGTAATGCGGTAATCTCTCAAAATATGGGTACAACCTGGAGACAAGGATTCGTAGACCTATCCTCACTTCAATCTAATTCTAATATTATGTTTAGATTTATAGTTACTACAGGTACTAGTTGGGATGGAGATGTATGTTTAGATGATATTAAGTTAGTAGATGCTGCTAATACCTCAGTTGATGTTGGTGAAAATATTACATTAAATTCAAATGCATACTCCTCAGCTTATGGTTTGGTTCTTAATGGAAATTCAGCACAAACTCTAACACCTGATGGTCAAAATGTGTCTAATATATCTATAGCAAACTCAAATGGGGTCACCTTAAATGGAGGAGATTTAAAAATTAATGGAATATTAACATTAACAGATGGAGTCTTAACTACAGGGGCATATAAAGTAATAACAGCTGCCGCTGTACCTGGCGCTATATCAGGAGGAAGTACTACATCCTATATTAATGGTAATTTAAGAAGATTTATACCTTCTACAAGTACAGGAACTTATGAATTTCCAATAGGAAATGGAACAGGAACCTCCAATTACCACAAAGTAGATTTAATAAATAGTAGTTTGTCAGGAGTTAATTACATTGACGCCTCTGTAGGAAATATGCCTTCAGGTAATGATTTTGACTTAAACTGCTCCCAGATTGGAAGTATGATGACTGAGGTGTATGATAAGCAATGGGCTTTAACTCCTAACACCCAACCGACTGGAGGAACCTATGGTGTCAATTTATACTTGAATGGTGTCAATGGGTTATACGTTACTGATAATACATTCACTATTGTTAAGAGAGATGATAATTCAACATCTTGGGGAGATTGGGAAACACATGAATTTACAACAACAATACCTCAAGCAGGACAACCAGGAAGAACTGTAGCAAGTGGGTACGGACAAAAGTCAGGATTCATGTCATTTAGCTTATTTGGCTTTGGTGGAGCTGGTGGGGGAGCATTACCCATAGTTCTCACATCGTGGAATGGATGGTTGGTCGATGGAATAGAACCAACAATCACTTTAGAATGGGTAGTAGAATCCCAACAAAACAATGATTATTATACTATAGAAAAATCTTTAGATGGATATGAATGGGTAGAGATAGAAAGAATAGGTGGTGCTGGTAATTGTAACACTACTCTGACTTATAGAACATATGATAAAAATCCTGTGAATGGGTACCAATATTATAGATTATCCCAAACTGATTATGATGGTCAATTTGAAAACTTCGATATTATCAGTGTTCTTTATAATAGACCCATTAAATTGAGTATTAATCCTAACCCAGTAGAGGAGACATTAACTTTATATTTAGAAGAAGAATTACGTGGAGTTACTACTGTAAAAATCTTTAATTCTAAAGGGCAACGAGTATATGGTAAAACATTTGTGGGGGACTGGGAAATAATAGAACTTAATGTGGATAAATTTAAAAAAGGATACTACCTTTTAAATGTGGACCACAAACGAAGAGAAGGTTCTCTTAAATTTATTAAAAAATAACGAAATTTTATATTGATACTTTAAAAATTGTTATTATTTTTATGTAAAAATATATATAATGACAAAACAAAAGACTAAATTTAATAGAAGACGAGCGTTAGACTGTAAACTTATACGACCTAGTAAGACACATAAAGGTTATTATAAATACGATGTAACTATAGGGGAAAAAGACGGTACCCAACACAAAGAACCCGCCTACGGTAAGGACATGCAAGACGCCTTAAGTAGACTAATCAATCAAGAAAGAACAGTTAAAGTAGAGAAGAAAATTAATATTGCGTGGGTAGTAGTGGTTTGGTTCGCGGTAATGGGGTGGCCTGCTGCATTCGCAACCACTTATAATTCACCTATATTTATCCTTTTTTCCTTTGCGGTGGTAATAGTTCTCACTACATTAGCGGGGGTCTGGTATAGGTATTTAAATAAAGGTTAATTTTTCTTCCAACCCATCTGACTTTTTCAAAAAAATCTTATATATATTATAGCAGCATGCATTAAAACAAAAAAAAAGAAAAGCAAGTTAGTAACTTGCTTTTTTAATGCTAGAGAAATTCTCCCTCATAATAATACTTTATATTACCTCTTACACTATTTATAGTAATAAATAAGGTAAAAATGATTAGAACTAAAATTACATTCAACGAAGAATTAAAAAGAATCAAATCTCTTTTAGTAGAACAAAATAAAAAAGAAAAATCTAACAATCATTGTATTACTATAGTACATGTTGGGATTTTTGACGCTCAAGGGTCGGATTCGGACCAAGCATTTAAAGATTTTGTATCTAAAGTTAAAAGTAAATTACAAGTAAACTTCCCACAAGAACAAAGTAAGGGTAATCCTGTCTTTATAACTAACCTAAAGATAGAGGGAGGAGCGAGTAACCATAATGATGGAAGAGTAAGTCCTTATGATATAGAAAATGATAGAAAAACACCTAATAGTGGTACTATAGATAAAAATAATAAAGATTATATAGCTAATGTAGGATACGCGAATGCTAGAGTAGATAGTTTTTTAAAGAATTTAGTGGCAAACCAAAAAGACCTTTTAATTAAAATACCTCCGAGTGTTCTGCGTACTGCACAAAAAACTAAAACGGCTAAGGTAATTAACACTGGTGGTGTTAATGATGTAAATAAAAAGGAATGGACAGGAAAAGACGGTACAAAATATAAACCAGGACAATTTGTTCAGATAAGAATGGAAGTCTGCCAAACACCAACCAAAAAAACAGAAACCAAAACGGAGGAATATGAAGGTTCTACTCATGAGGAGAAAATAAATAGTTGTTTTGAAGATACACAAATCATCATAAAATATAATGGAACAGGACACAATTGTAATAAAGCAGTATATGATATTTGGGCTAATGGTCATAAACTTAAAAGAAACACAGGAGAATCTTATGCAAGTCTAAACAATGAGGGTATTCAGGATGACGCTCAAAAAATAAGGGACGGAGAAGGAGGAGACTCTGGGAGAAAAAATACTTTTATGTTAAAGGTTGATGGATATAACTCCGAATTCTTTAATGATGGGACACCTTACAAATATGAGGGAGACTTGGTAATCGAAGCCGCTTGTATAAAGACAACAGGGTCCCCCAGTGCATGGAAACCTATTTCCGACTGTCATAAGTGGGTGGGTACTATAGACGTTTATATCAAAGACCCCACGGGAAAATATCTACAAGCTGAAGTAGTAACGGTAGGCTCAATAGATACACCTAACGAATTTAACGATAGAGTGACTGTGAGTAGGCATCAAGCATGTAAAAAAGCGGTAGCTAGTACAACTACTACGGGATGAAAAAAAAAATTCGTAAAATTTTAAGAGAACATTGGGAAGAACAACCCGACAAATGGGGGTTGTTAGAAATGGATGTTCGTGCTCTTACGGATAAAATTATAGACCGACATAAAGACAACTGGAATGGTGACCAGTATGCTGTTATAGATGCAATACAACAAATCTTCGAAGGAATGTTTGAAAAAGTATATGTTAATGAGGCGGTGGAATCATTTATTGGATTAGATGATAAAAAGAGGGATTCCTCCGATATGATAGTGGGAGACCAACATTATCAAAGCTGGGGTGATGAACCAGGATACCGAGGTACTCAACTACCAAGGAAGGTATTTTTCCAAATAGTCCATACAGTTGTTAATCAGGTACCTTTAGAAAAGTTAGAAAAAGCAAAGAAAGACTTCTATGAGATGTCCCTACTAATCGACCCAGTTGTTAAATTATTTGGTATAAGTTCTAATGATTTATATTATACAGCTAGTGGGTTAGGTGTTAAAATATATCATACCGTTATGGAGAATTATGAAGGTATTAAAAATGGTACTATTACACAAGGGAGTGAGTTAATGATTCCTTCCATTAAAACCTATAAGGTAGTAGTAAGTGAAGAGGAAACGGAATACGCGACTTACACTTTTACTCTGGAAATCGACGGATATAATGAAGATGATGTTTGGCGAGAAGTCGAGGAAGATGAGGAGGGAGAATATCACTGGTATGATTATGAAGGTAGTGATAACTTTCATAAGGAGGTGTACGATAGTGAAACAAGGGATAAAACTGTTGACAACGTAACTGAAATATAAGAACATTTAACTATTTATATAAAAATGAAAAGAAAAATTACCAGTAACGATATTAAAAAGGCTATTAGAAGTGTCCTTAATGAAGATTATGAGATGGCGGATACCTACAGTAGGTCATCATATAAACCTACCCCTAGAGAAGTGGAACTTAGTAATGTATTTGGAAAATACAGTGAGGACATGCCACCAGCAGTAATACGATATATTAGAAAAAACCCTAGACTTATTATTAAAAATTTATATGATGTTTACGGTGAAAACATTTATGATTATATACCCCCCCAATCAGAGGAAGAACTTAAGGAAGCGATAGGGTTTACTAAAACCTATGAGGGTGAACTTACCACACATATTAATGATTTTATAGATGTGGTATGTGGACATATAAAAGAACAAGTAGGTGAAAAATCCCTCTATGGAGATGAGATTATAGTACAAAGATTATATCAGTTATTAGCTACGGGTGGAGAATTACAAAGTCCAGTACAAGAACTAATAGACATAATAGATAGTCTTCCAGATAAAGAACAAGGGCCAATGGGATTTACCATAGGATAAAATTATTAAAAAATGGCAAAAATTTTAATTTCAGAAAAACAATTAGAAAGACTAAGTAAAAAATTAATTAAGGAACAATGGATGCCAGATTTCCTTAAAAAAGAAATAGTTAAGGAACAACAAAATAGACAACGTACTGTTGGTCCTAAGGAATTTGTAGAAATGGAGATGACCAATTCATTAAATGATATTATCATTGACAAACAAAATGAAATAGCTAGTGCACTTAAAGTGTCTATAGTAAACCAAAAAAATGAAGGAGGTAGCGTAGCGATGAAAATCGGCGGTGATATAAAACCTTTTCTAGTGAATGAGAAGATGAGAAGATATACTTTACCTTTAGGTGGGGAATGGTCAATATCTGTACCCGCTAATGCAAATGTAGATTTATATGAAGAATTGTATAAGATTCCTAAATATAAAAACTTCTTTGATAAGAAAACAGAGTTAACTGAATACGTTAAAAGGGAAGTACAAAGAGCAAAAATTCCTTTTAATTTTTTCCCGACACAGGTAAATGGAGGATTTAATTTCGCTATGAGTGGTAAGAAAAAACCTAAAGGGGTTCCACTGATAGAATTTGATGAACCGTTCTCTCTAACTTACCTTACACCAATCGGAAAAGGAGGGGGGTCTGGAAGTAACAGTATAGGAATACGTTTAGGTAGAAAAGTTTATGGTACAATTTGGGGCGGGGACATGCAAAGTAACCTTACTAGGTTGCAACTCAACGTACCACTAAAATTATTACCCCAACAACCAGACAGTGACCCGATTATTCCTGATACTCCAGAAATAGTAATTGCACCAGAACCGTTCGTAATTAATACAAAACAAAATTATCTGTATGATAAACCTGGATTAACTCCCGCAGCACAAAAAGCTATCGATACCCAAATATTTGAGGAGCTTTTTGAGGAGGGTGGAACTCGAGTGAAAGAATATATAGATTTTCTTAAAGATAAGACAATTGTTGTTAGAGCTTTTTCATCTAGAGATGGTGACCCAGACGCTATTCAAAATGGTGCTTATAAACAATGTCAAGTAAGTGGTAGTAAAAGAAGTGAATATAACCAGTGTTTAAGTGAAAAAAGAGCTCAAAACGTGGTTGACTATCTTAAAACCGCATCCAACGGAATTCTTTCAGATATAAACTTCAAATCTGTAGGAATGGGAGAAAACTGTAAAAGTGGTAATTGTTGGAAACCTGGAAAAAAGAATCACACATCCAAGGACACCCAATTCGATAGAAGATTTAGTGTTAACTTCCCAAGATGGGACGGTAAAACTAATTAATGATAGGTTTAACAATCTGGAAGGTACCATACAAACATGGGTATCCTTTATAATAACCTGATTGGATGGATACAGCACCAGGATTTAATTTTCTAGACTCACCATATCCCATAATAATTCCTTTATGTGCGTGAGACGAAACCCAACTATCTACAAAATATTCACTTAATTCTTGGTAGGTCTTTACTTCCAAATTATTAGGTATCATAATGGAGACTTCTGTTTGTCTTGTAGTACTAATACGAGAAGTATCTATAGTAATACCATGAATGTCGTAACATTCCTTTTTTAAATCTAATACAATCTTATTATAGAAACGTTTCTTATTGGGGTGGTATACTCTTTGGTCTGTAAGTAATATACGAGTTTGGTTTTTAGAAACACCGTTATGAATTACTTTAGAGTAATTAATTGTAGACTTCCCTAATATTCTTCGTCTTTCATTAACTTCTTCTAAGACAAGACTATCTAAAAGATAGAAATCTATTTTATCATAATTTACTTGTTGGGTTAACCCTGTGAGGGATAAACTAATTAATAAAAGTGTGAGTATATTTTTCATACTACAAATATAAGAAAAATTTTGATAAAAACCAAAAAATTATGAAAATAATCCCATTGCTTTGTAAACTTCGAATGCTGAAACTGGACTATTACCACCCACTGACCAGTAATCTATATCTTCTGGTTGTAAACCATATTGTTTATAATCATAAATTGTAGCTCTAACCCCATTATCAAATTTTATATCCCATTCCACTTGTACTTTACCGTCAGGAGACGGTTGATTCCAGGTTGGTCCACCAAATACGTTTATTATTTGATACATGTGGATACCCTCTAATTCACCCTGTCTACTTCCACCTACAAAAGGTAACCCTCTTTGGGGAGTGCCTACAATAAAACCTCTAGGTTGTAACTCGAATTCTAAGTCTTCCAAATCCCAACCATTTTCTTCAGGACTATAAGCTTCTATAAATAATGTAAATAACATATCCATTTCCATACTGGTCTTACCTAACCCAAATAATTTAGCGTCATCTATTATTAAATTTTTAAGAGATTGTGAGAATTTGTATGAATGTGCTTTCCCAGGTTTACTTAATCTTCCATCTTCATGGATAGAGTGTAAGTCTTCTGCCATTTCTACCGTTAATTTAGGTAGAATATGATTAAATAATAATCCTATGTTCTTTATTTTATCCATTTAATAATAAATAGATATTTATTTTAAAAACAATTATTATGGATAAATTAAAAGAATTATTTTCGAAAGTAAAAAAGTGGGTAGGTTCTAAGGGATTTTCCGCTTTGGCATCATTAGGTATTGGTGTTGGTTTATGGATATTTGGATACAAAATTTACGCAGGTATAGCGTTTGGTGTATTCTTAACTAGAAACTGGGACATCCTCAAAGGATGGTTAAAAAAATAATTTAAAGAAAAGGACTTAGGTCCTTTTTTTATGCCTTAATATCTCATATTTATAGGTATGTTATACATCACAGAGTCCCAACATCAACAACATATCTTATCTAAAAAACTCCCTGTAGATTTAGATAATAGACTTTATAGTATGATTCATTTAATAGGTGGATTAGAGTTTAAAGACATTATAAGATTTGCAAATAACGCAAGTTTTGATGAAGTGACTGACCTCCAAAACAAAGTTCAAGAGTTTCCCTCCACCATAGAAGAAATTATGCCGTATGTAGGTGGTTTTACTTATCTGAGAGACTCAAAAGAGTATAATGAAATTTTAGACATGATACGTCACCCATCACCTCAGGACCTATATGAAGATATTGAAGTGGGGGATGATGGATTTTATACAACAGACACCCACCCTTATTTTACTAAATATATTACCCCAGAATTAAAAAAGATATTATTTAAAATGTGGGATAAGAAAGGAAAACCTAGTTATACTGATTTAAAGTTACTAGGGGTAGATTCTTCGGAACTTTTTAAAGACGAACCATTCGCTAATGTTCCTGATATTGTCATGCCTGTATTAATAATAGAATGGTTAGGTGGGATTCAAAATACTGAGTTTGCTCAAAATAAAGAATTTCGTGAAATTACACACTCTTTTATACCTCCTCTAAAATTTAAAGTAGAACCTATCGGATATGACTATTCCTTTGATGAACAGGAAAATTTTGGTGATGCAGGTTATTCGTGTTGGAACATAAAGATTTCCATCGATAAAAATTCTATGGTAAGTGAAGATTATATACAAAGACATAGTTATGAGGGACAACGACTCCCTTGGATAAATCATATAGAGGAGAATGTGTTTACACCTGCAGTAAAAATTACGGACTTATTCCCGACACCCTACCTCAATAAAGAAACGTCATTTAGAGAATACACAGACCCCCAAATGGAATTAATAGAACATATGTGGGAAACTTATTCCGACTTAGCTTGTGAATACTTTTGTAGTTTCTGTAATGTAGAAGTGGTTTTAGTTTAAAGACTTACCCTTTTTTCCTCGTAGGGTGTATTTTCTTCTAGAGATTCTAGATAACCTCTCATTTTTGACCCGAATATAAAATTATTAGGGTTGTCTTTTCTCATTTCTTGTAAGGTCTTTACAAGTTTGATATAATAATAAATGTCTTTTATTTTTTCTTTCATGTTAAATTTGTTTTTGTGAACCCGCTTAAACCCAACGTTAATTGGTGAGGGTTATGGTTTTTAATTTTTCTTATAGAGGATGTTAGTCCCTTTCTTTTTTTAATAGTTCTGGTATGGGCTCTTACAAAAGTGCCGTCTTTTCTTCTATATTCCTGTATGTGAACTTTAATGTACGTACCCATTGGGGTAAATTTAAACAATTTTTTATAATTTGTCACTATTTATTATAAAAAAGAATTATGAATTTAAATCATCCACGTTGGGACGGGCACCAATTCAATACTAGAAAGTCCAATCCAGTTCATTATAATAATTCTGCTGGTGAAGCATCTAGAATTAGAAAATTACATGAAGGGTGGGGAGGAACATTAAGTTCATCTGAGGGTCACCTAAAGATGGAACCCGAAAATCATGCGTTATCTACTGATAGACATGGATTAGTACTTAATCATTTGAATGAGGTTAGTAAATATATTGACCAAGAATCTTTACATCAGTTTGTAGAAGAAGTTAATAAAGTGGAAGAGAGACTAGGTTACATTAAGAAAAATCGTTAAACTTTTCCCCAAGAAATATTTTTTATTTTTACACTTTTTTTCCCTCTCCAGTTAATCGACATAGTCATACCGAATAGTTTAAGGTAATTAGCTATTTCCGTTTCAACCTCATCACGAATGTGTTTTCTTATTCTTTTGTGATATTCACCACCCCAAAGTGGGTTCCAATCATAATAATCGTATCTTCTTTTCTTCGCGACAACTTCTATTGGTTTAAGTATTGTTTCACGACTGCATCTTTCACGAGTTTCTGCTTTACCACTTACTACGATATTGACATATATGTGGCCTCCCCGTACCGTTAAAGGTGTTTCGTTATCACACCAACTTTCATATTCCGTCCCAATTCTTTGTATACGGTAAGTAATGTCTACTCCTCCAGTAGTATGACCATTATTTTCTTCAACAATACTGTTGCAAGCAAATCTTTTCTTTTTAATTATCTGTTGTATTTTCTTTTCTAATCTTTTCATACTACAAAGATAATAAAAAATACTTAACTACCAAAGAAATTAGCAATTAAATTATATTTATTAGTATGAAAATTAAATTAAGTGAAGAACAATATAGGAAACTAGTAAACGAGGTTGGTGGTTACGATGACCCAACTACAGGGATGAGAGATGAAGAAGCTATAATGGCTGGGCTTATCGAATCTTATAAAAGTCTTACCAATGGAATGAACCAGTTAAGTGAGTTGATACCTGGTATTATAATACAGGACAGATTAAGGGAAGAAATAGTAGATGTTCGTGAATCTCTAGTGGCACCCTTAAATGGGTTTAGTGCAGTGATGAGAAGAATACATGGTCAACAAAGTCAAGAAGAAGACCGGGATAGAGAATTATAATCCAAACTTAATTTGGTAGTGTAAAAAATTTTACTTATATTTGTATTATAATATTTAATCCCATACAAATGACAGTAAAAGAACTAAAAGAAAAATGTAGAGAACAAGGCCTGAAAGTTACAGGTACTAAAAAACAACTAATAGAAAGGTTAGAAAATCCAGACACTAATGATGTTGTCACTAACCCTAATTCCACCAAAGTAACCATAGGTTTTAACATTAATGACTCGAAGAAAGTGAAACTCCACCCTTTACTCCTTAAAGGATTTGCTCAATTTATTTATTATTCTTGTGATAAATGGTATTACGAAATAGATAAAGAAAAGTGGGCTGAGGTACTTAAATCGTAAAAAAATTAAAAAAAAAGTGACTTATCGTAATTTTTAACATATTTATGTTTGTATTGCCACTATGGTAAAAGTATTACTTTCCTACTTACCATAATAAAAAAAAGGGACATTGTCCCTTTTTTTGTTGTTATACTTTCCTCCTTTAAAAATTTTTGTGTAATGTTTATTTAACTAGTTACCCCTATAAATATGAAGCAAAAAGCTTAAAATTGAGGTTACTTCCAAAAAACTTGTAACATTACTAGGACCAGAGCTAACGTTAAAGAAACAATTGTTTTGGTAGTAATACCCTCACCCATAAAAAACCAAGTACACCACGCAAATATAAAAATTCCTAAACCAAACCCTAAAAGTCTTTGTGCCCATAAAACATTATCAAATCCTCGATAACCTAATTTGGTGGCTACTATGAAAAAGTAACTAACAGGGACACCCAGTAAAGAAAGGAGTAAAGGATTTTTATCGAACCACTTCCAAATAAATTGTCCATTTAATTGAAACCAAACACAGATTTGGCCTAACATTAATAATATCATGCATAGTAATATATCTTTATTCATATTTAAAATATAGTATTTTTATTTAAAGAAGTCTACGATATTTATTATTATATGAAAGAATACAGTCCTAAAATACAAAAAGAGTTGGTGGAAATTTATATGCAAAAATTCTGGCCTAAGTGGCGTAGAGAACTTTTCGGTGAACTATATCGTACTTTTCATCCTAGTACCTATAATGAGAGTTTCTCGACCCCTACCGACAATTTTGTAGATATGTTAGGTACATTAGAAGACCAAGCGGTAGGAGAGGGTGTAAAATTAGGTTTAATTAATCCAGACACCTTTAATAGTTTTCCTAGATTAGATGGTGAATTAATCATAGATGAAGGAGCAAATCTGGATTGGATACATGGGATGTTATTATTTTCTGTATTACATGACTTAGTTATGGATTTTAGATGTTATTGTGGTGAAATGAGTATAGACCCAAACTGTGAAGGAAAATGTATGGGTGACTTTAACTGTCTTAAACAAGTATATGAAAAATTATATGAGTTTATGTTAAAGTTAGAAGAGTTTGGGGTACCTATTGGGGATTTAATTGGCCAAGAAAAGTTAAAAAAGATACCTCTCGTAGACTTACCAGTCGAACAAGAATGTAGTGCTCACAAACATAAGTGGCAGAGAAAGGATAGGGAAACCGAAGTATGTTCGGGACGTGGAGGTTGTGGTTTAGAGAGAACAAACGCATTAGAACCTGGGCAACACTGGAGAGGAACTGATGGTATTAATGATGAAGAAAATGAAGTTACAGATATGTTATATGGTGTAGACAATAATCAGGGTTTCGATGAAGATGATGTAATACAAGAAGCCCTGGAAGATGACCCAGAGGTAAAATTCCTTTTAGACAACATAGATTTAGTTAAAGTTATGAAAGGACCAGACGCGTCACTCATTTCTGATTACGTTGAGGGGTTACGTCAGTGGGGAAGGTACAATACTATTATGACGGACTTGTCTCCATTTTTAACTGACCCAGAAACTGTACTTAAAGGAGAGTTATCTTCAGAGATAATGCAATGGGCCACCGAAAACGAATCTTGGCCCCCAGACTACGAAGAATTCTTTAATCAACAAGACGACCCATTACCTTATTTGTGGGCTATGAGACAAAAGATTAGGGACGCGATGACAAGGTTAACTATGAAATCCATGGAACAAAATGACGAACCCATGGAAATGGATAATGTAAATAAAATATTTAAAGAACTTGCGAGACGTATATATGTATTTGTATTACAAGGACCTCATCTTAAAATGGCACAGGAAAGAAAAAGAAGACTCAATGAAGCAGATGAAATTAACCCACCTGTGGTAGTGGGTGATGTGATACAATTATTACATTTGGAAGACCCATACAGTCCTATTCCAGTCGCAACTAAGGGAATTGTTGTTGGATTTGATAAAGACCCTTGGGAGGAGAGATTGTTAGTAAGATGGATTATAGACCCAGATAAACCAGAGTTTAAGAATATGCCCTTATATCCATCGATAGACGCTTATAGACTTGTTAGAAGTGAAGAATTACTAGAAGAAGCTATAATCCTAAATGAACAAGAAACACAAGAGATTAATTATACGAGTATAAGTGAACCTAAATTTTATGGTAATAAAGGATTTGTATTCCTTAAAACTAAAGATAAAAAGTTACCTGGAGTAGAAATGTTAATATTAAACGGTCCTACGGATAACCATCCGACAATCACTATTAATTCTTATGAAGTTAAAGAGGGTAAGTTTGGTGGTCTACAAATTAATTACAATGCACACACAAGAGGAGACTTCGACTTACTATTTAAAAAATTGTCACGAACAACATCCACCGAAAAGTCTTGTGATTTTGGGTGGGTCACTAACCCCAAATATTGGAGCAGAAGTTCCTGGAGAAAAAAGTTAGCTAAAGTAATTCAAGATAGTCTTAATGAAATGTACGCAGAATATAAAGCAGCTGACGGATTACCTACTAGACACCATATTAAAAATGGTATAATTAATTTACCTGGAACAGAAGCTTATGGGACCAATCATGGATGGTCCATATTAAATTTTTTCCAAACCAACCCATTAGTTAGGCAATTATTGGTTAAAAAATATGAGGACTTCGTTAATAACCAAAAAGAAAATAATGTAAGGGATGATGTTGGGTGTAAATTTAATATAGACCAGTTTATAAACTGGATAGGAATTAATAAACAATCACTTTTTGGGTTTAACAGCCCTACTTTTAAAGAGATGGTAAGGAGAAACCAGTCTTCTTGGAAAAGGGGGAGTGAAAACGAACGAAAAGCGGCTGAAGAATTAATAAAATTATATGATGGGTGGGATATTATCTATAGTGGTGAACCAGGTATTTTTAGAGACGCTCTAGAAGGTTCTGATATTAGAATCACTAATAAAGAGAGTGGTGAAAGTATGGAGGTACAAGTTAAACCATTACAAAAATCAGTAGATGTGCAGCAAAAAGACGGTCAATGGTGGGTAAAATCCGGTTGGTTAAAAAAGTACCCATTAAGTGTAACACACTACCTTTTCGGTCCTTCAATAGACTCGGACAAACGTGTAGTCATATTTAAAAATGAAGGTCAGGAACCAACCCACACTAAAGATGGAGAATTTATGGTTTTTAATTCACCACCATTAGACCCTAAAGTTTTAAACGAATCTCTGTACTCATCTTTTTGGAACTAATCATCCAAATCCTCTAGACTTTTTTTCATTGATTGTGTGAGATAACTATACTCCATTGTTTTGGACACCAATTCCTCCACATTAAGTGTAGTGGTAGTATTACCCTCGTGTAATGTCCATACAGGGTCAGGTGGAGCAGATGTAGCTTCCCCTAAGGCATCTACGTTTCCATCATATACATTACCTACCACCCCAAAATTATTCATTGGTACGACATTGTTTTCACGGTTTTTTATTTCTTCAGCTCTTTTTTTATCTCTTCCTTTAAAATAAAAGGAATTATTTTTTTTGTGGGTTAAAAAATGGTCTAACACAATTTGTGTAATTTTGGACGGAACGTTGAGAATAAGAGAATCTACTTTTCTATCTTCCACATCCCACCAACTCATTTCCATACTTTCTTCTTTTTCTCTATACCAATGAACACCATACTTCTTGTCTGTCCCTAATTTTATAATGTACAACACAATTCCCTCATTTGAATAATTGTAAAAAGGCACATCGTCTTCTCTACTACTTGTACACCATTTAGTGCCTGCACCATATACTTTTGATGCGTCATAACTCAAAGGTTTAAGTATTAACCATTCATCATCTTTATAAAGTACAGTTATTTCTTTTTTTAAATCAATCTTTTTTAATTTAAGTTCGGCAAAAACCAACTCTTCATGCACGTCTTTGAAATCTTTTAATAAAGAAATATCTTTAATCCTAGTTCTGTTATTTTCTAGATGTAAATTAAAATCTTTTAATGCACGTAAATTTTCTTTCCCCATCAGGTGGGTGATTTCCGTTTTCACATAACGTTGGAACTCGGGAGATTCTTCTTTAAAACGTTTAACTAATAAGTTAAGAAACTTGTTGGTTTTAGAAGGGTCTAGCTCTGCGAGAACATCTATTATATCTATAACTAAATCTTTGTGTTGTTTTTTTAAATCTTTTTTTCCCATAAGGCAATAATATTAATTTTTTTAGTTAAAGGAAATGTCTTTTCATTATATTATAAATACTTATTCTCAAAATTATAACATTATGGAATTATACGACATTATAGAATTATTAAATGAAGCCCTAGACGATAATGACTGGGAATTGGTAGAAACATGTAAAGATAAATTAGAGGAGGTTTACGATTTAAACGACGGTAGTCTCGATAAGTACTTTGAAACAGAAGATTAGTTAATTCTTTCTAACCATACATTTATGGAACCAGAAGTCCCAAAAATCCCATTCATAGTTAAATTATTCAACTCACCGACATCAATAAAGGATAAACCTACTTGTCCTGAATAATTTCCACCTAAAGTAGGGCATTCATATAAGGTTAAATTATATAAATTATTACCTGTATTATTGGAAAAAGAATAGGTATTAATATTTCCTCCATTTATATCATAGGTTACCCCACTAATAAAATTTAGAGTATCATTAGGGTATGTTGGTGTCATACCATTATCATAACGGGTAATAACCCAGGAGGTACCCCCTAACTGGAGATGACCTGGAAGAGGTTCCACCACATTTACTATTGTACCCATATAAGTGTAATCTACATTTGGAGGAGTGCCACATTGAGAACAAGTATACCCTACCCTTACGAAAGTCAGAGTTGAGAAGTAGTGGTAGTTATCCCCATTGTGGGATTCGTTAGATTCATAAAGTTTAACATTCATTATGTTCTCATTAAACTCGATGACTTCTATATTTCTAGAAGAACCATGAGGAGGAATACCGAAAATAGTGTATTGTTTACGGGTTCCACTTCCCTGTGTACTATATTCATAAGTGTTATTACCATTAATAGTAAAGACATTCTCATAAAAATACCACGTAGTTACATTTTGTTCAAGAATATCCATATCCGCGATAGAACCCCCAAAAATATCTAAATTAGATGTGGTTTGAGTGTTATCAAAATGGTCATAATATAATTTTTCACCAGTTGTTAAATTTTCGGTATAGACTTTTCCACTTACTAAAACCCATGACGTACCTTCTATAGTTGGTAAATCTTGGTCGAAATCATATTTTTTACAACTATCTAAAGTTATTAGTAATAAAGGGAGAAAGAGGAGGATTTGGTATAATTTCATAGGTTTTATTTTTGAAGGGTGTATTTTTTAAGGTTAATACTACAAATATAAAGAAATATTCCTTAATAACCAAATATTTATAAATAAAATTAAATGATGGGTAATTCTTTTAAATTAAGTAAACATTTGGAACATATCATTAAAGATATAGTCACACAACGTCAATCACTACAAAATGAGGGGCGGTTGGCAGACAATATATTTACTTTTTTAGACACTATTTATGAAAATAGAAAAAGAATTAATAATCTTGAGGCGGTACGCTTAATAAAAGGTGGATTTAAAAATCAACTCATTAAAGAAGCAATGTGTGAAATGTCGGAGGATGAAGATTATCTCACCTCAACGATAAATAAAAAAATAGACACCCTATCCAAAGAATACATTAAAGAGTGGATTAATAAAAAAATTGTAAAATGAAAAAAGTAGTAAGACTTAGTGAATCAGAATTAGTTAGAATTATAGAAAATTTAACTTTAGGGCACGAATTAAAAGAAAAAAAAGGTTCTTCTTCTATGAAGAATCATGTTGAACCGTCTACGAGGGATGCCAATCCTGTGGCTAAAAAAGCATTTAATGATGTGGTAGGTCATTTAGAAGCTACTAAAGGGGCGTTTAGTTTAAGAAATAAAAGTACCACAGAAAATTTAGAAGACGATAAATTAAATAAAAAGTGGAAGTGGAAAACCAACGACGGTAAAGTAAATGTCACTGTCAGTGTAGATGTCTCAATGAATGATAAAAAATGAGGAACCTAAAATTAACAGAAACAGAATTAATTACTATTATTAAGACTATCATTCATGAACAAGAAGAAGGTACTAGTGGTGGTGGTGTTGACGATGGTACTTCTGACGCGGGTGGTACAGGTGCATCGGTATGGACCACAGGACTTACTAGAGGTTCCGCTAACCCTGCGGGTGGGGGAGTAACCCATTGGGCAGATTCATATAGTATTAGTAGAGGTAAAGGAAACCCATTATGGGAAGAAGAAGACGAGGATTTACTAAATGAAAGTAAATGGTATAACACGTTTCTAGATGTGGTGGGGATAGTAGACCCTACAGGTATTGCAGACGGTATTAACGCTATGTCTTATTTTAGACAAGGGGATATGTTATTTGGTATTCTAAGTTTAATATCTTTAGTCCCATATTTGGGGGATGCAATCGCCAAACCATTTATCGGTATAGTGAAAATGGGTAAAATAAATAAAGGAATTATAAATGCAGGACTTAAATCAGGAAACGCAGCAAAGGTAGCGGCAGAAATGGGAAAAAGTGCGAAAGGAAAAGCAGTATTAGACGCGTTACAAAACCCTAAAACCCAAGGACTTCTTGGTGGTATTTTGGCTAAACTGGGGAAATTACCAGGGATGAGAAGTTTTGTTAAGGACGCTAAAACCTACATGAAAGTCTTTACAGAAGCAGGAAAACTCGCAGCTAAAGGAAAAGGAATAAGAATATTTAGAAGTGGTGGTCTTCTTACAAAAATGCAAAGAAGAGGATTACTTAATAGAACTAAACTTTATGGTAAGTTTATACAGTGGTTGACAGGAACAGGAGTTGGAGCGGCCGCAATTCAAGGAATGGGGGATAACGAATTAAATAAAAAATTCACTAATTTTTTAAATACTAAAGATGGACAAAATTTCTTTTCAGAAATGAATTTATCCGACCAGGAAGAAATGGTTAATGCAATGTCCTCCTAACAAATTTTTAAAAAAAATTAAACTATTTATATAAAAAGAAAATAAAATGATAAAAAAGAAACCACAACTACACGAAGAAATTCAAAAAATGGATTATCTTTTAGGTTATAATAAAGATTTTTCATATACGCAAGCTAGACAGTATAAAGGGAAAAAAACTATTAAAGAATCAAAAAAATTAATTAAAACTGAAGATTCCACCGATAAAGGAAATCTCCAGGAATGGGCTGCGGCTGCAAGATTACTTGGGGGTGTAGGCTCAAAAGTTTTACCTAAATTAGCGAGTGTAGGTAGGTGGGGAGCAAGAGCGGGCACTAAATTACCTGGAACAGGAAAAAGTGCTAACTTCCTTAAAAGTCTACTTGGTTTTGGAAAAGTAAGTACAAAGGGACTTAAACAAGCTACAGGACTTAGTGATGATATTCTAAGAAGTGTATCCGTAGGAAAGAACTTGGGTCCAGGTCTTATGACAGGACACGCTGCTAGAGCTATTATGAAAAAAGAAGCCCTCCAAGGATTATGGAAAATCCTAGCATGGGGTACGGGAGCAGATTTATTACTTAACTGGGGGTCCGAAGGGGAGAGTGCCGCGGAAGCTGCAGGAGCACTGGAAGCGTGGTCCGCAGGTGAAGGAAACACTCAAAATAAAATGGCGTTAGCTTTTAGTCCCGCTTTTTATAAAAGTACATATGAAGGAAGTTTAAAAGATGTGGTAGATGTCACCTTTATGGATGAAGGTATAATAACTAAATTAGCAGATGTTATTCATGACGCCACTGAAGGTGGTGAAAAATATATGGGAAAAGGCGTAGTAGATTGGGCAGTTGGAGGAATAGCTGACTTTGTAGGTGCTGGTGATGCCGTTAGAGGTGCGGGAACTGACGAAGCAGAAATTAACCGAGCTTTACGTTCTTGTACGACTATTGTAGACATATCTCACCTTTCAGGTGTATATGCAACTAAATACGGGGTTCCATTACTAGAGGAACTCTTAGATGAGTTAAATGAAGGAGAATTATTAGATATACAACAAATAGTTGCTGAAAAACCCTTAGCTATTATTAATGGTAAAAGAATTTTCGACCCTAAAGATTTAGAGGAGGAAATGAAAGGTATTACTAAAGACATGATTAAAAAACCCGAAGGTCTTCCTAAATTTAGAACACGATTTAATTCTTTATTTAATGGACAAATGGTTGATGTTTGGGTTAAAAGGATAGGTGATATCGCTATTGTTTTTGCGGGAGATAAATTCTTAGGAGAATTCCAATACATAAGAAGTAGTGGAAAAGTTTATTTTAAACCCGTAGGTGAAGAACCAATGGAGATAACCGACAAAGAAGATGAAAATCAAGTAATGAAAATATTTGGTGCTGCGGAAGATGAAGAACAAGCAGCGAATGACTTAGGTACATTATCAAGAAGTGTAAATGTGGGTACTAAAACATATGCTGCAGGGACACCTTTGAAAAATATAGAAGGAGTGAACGGGTCTGCAGATGAATACTTGGACCAACTTAAATCGGATAATCCTACAGTAGCCAGAAGAAAACCAACCGCAATTCAAGGGGCAGCTATTGCTTTAGCAATGGGTGAAGGAGACTTTCACATTTTACAAGAGACAATAACGGATTTAAGGAGTGTGTTAGGGGAAAGTAAACTGATGGAACAAAACTATAGAGTATCATTTAATAGGGATAATAATAAATATAGAATTACTAGATTGACAACTAACCAAACTACACCGACTCAAACTACACCGACTCAAACTACATCAACACTATCCATGTCTCTACAAGATGTAGCAGCAGGTAGAGGAACTATAAAAAAAGGTGAAAAGGGTGATGCGATAGTAGCGATACAATCTTTCCTCCAGATGCCCACCCTAACTGGGACATATGATGATGAAACATTTACGAGGGTAGTAAGTTTTCAATCTCAAAATAATATTGTCCCCGCAAATGGGGTTATAGGACCTGAAACAGCTTTAGCTATTATTAAAGCAATGAATATTAGACAACCTAATAATGCCACATCAAGTCTTAATCAAACCGTTCCATCAAAACCACAACCTAAAAAACAAACTGAGAAAAAAATAAAAAAAGTAGCTGGAAGATATGCAAGTGAAGAAGAAGCACAAGAAGTATTAAAAAAGGTTCGACATTTAGAAGACACCGAAGTTGATTATGATACATGTGCAGAGGTTATAGCAACCGCATCACGAGCTTTACCCGCGAGAGGAGAGGCTGCTACGTATAAAGTTTTACAATTCTGTTACGATAAGTATAACTTTGGTAAACTAGGTGGAGCATCTAGAAAAGTAAAAAGAGAATACGGTATAACGGGAAAAGGAGAGAGAAGAAATCGTAAAAGAAGATAAAATAAAATAAAAAAATAAAAAAATGTCTAAAGTACAATTTACAGAAGCAGAATTAATAGATTTCATAGAAGAACTTACAAAAGATAAAAATAAAGTTAACAAACCTATTTTATCGGAATCTAAAAGTAGAAAATTAGGAATCTGGAAAAGAAGATTTGAAAGAAAAAATCTTAATAAACCCCATGATATAATATGTGAAAATTTCTATAATGAAATTTTAAAACTTAATAGAAATGGTATTTCACCAGAGGATGTGTCACTTTTTTTAGAAAGTAAAACAGAACTACTAGGAGAACAAACCGCGTCTTTAGGGGGACTTAATTTGAGTCAAGGTATATTTGGTGGATTATGGGAAACAATCCGAGAAAAATTATATGGATGGATTTTAAGTAAGTTTGGTGTAGAAGGAGAATTAAAGAAGTATTTGTCACAGTCATTAGCAAACGTCAACTTTGTTGATTTACCTAAACTTATGAATTGTAACTTCTTAGCCCCTGTAATTACTAAAGGTGTGATAGAATATGCGATACGTAGAGCGGGAACGTCATTTACTGGGATGGAAGGCACATTTGAACAAGTTTTCGGTAACAGTTTAGATAATTTGTTAGACAATACTGAGTTCTACCAAGATGTACTACACCAAGTTACTAACACTATTTGTGGACCATTAGGTGAAAAAAGAAGTCACGTACAAGACGCGATTAACAATGTCGAATCAGAATATGAAGGACAGTCTTCACCTAACCAACAAACTACGTCTAAAGGTAGTAAGGATAGTGGAATGGGAGGTAACATGTTACAAAAATATTTTGATTTATTTAAACAGAATATGGCAGCAGCAGAATAAGTATATAAAAACATATAAAATCAGAAAAGGTCCCACTTGGGACCTTTTTTTATTGGTGGAGATGGAGGGATTCGAACCCTCGTCTTGTCCACTGTCTATCGTATCTATCCTACACGTTTAGTTTATTCTTTTATCCTCGGACTTCCCCTTCTAGAATAAACAACCATCCAGAAGCCCCAACCATAATATTATTTAACCACCTTAATGGTATTGGTGCGGTCGATTTGTCTGATGACATCTCTTCTACTAAAGACACAAATCTTAAATTCTCTAGATGAGATGGAGCTTTAGTCGTAATCTAATTACGCTACCGCTACAGTTGACTCTTCACGGATAAGACCGAGAGTTGTCATGGTATCTAATACGTTGCCGCTTAGAAGTGTAAACCAGTTTTACAAGGTTAGTTTAGCCTCGACGTGCTGATATCAATCAAACTAATGTCAATCAATTCCAGTCATCCCCATATTTTCAAAGAACTTTTATAAATATACAAAATAAATTTAAAAATAACAAATTTAATTTTAGTACACCCGAAAGGATTCGAACCTTTGGCCTACTGCTTAGAAGGCAGTTGCTCTATCCAACTGAGCTACGGGTGCATTCACGTACCCCAAAGATATGATATTATATCTACTAAACCAAATAAAAAATACTCTTTTATTTTTTTATTTAAAATAATATTCGTATATTTGTACAATGGATATAGAAACACTAAATAAACTAAAAAAAATATTATCTGTCCCTACCTATACTTGGGAAGAGGATAGGTTAATTGAACATGTAATTAATTATATTAGTTCTATAGACCAGGTTAATTATTATCAAGATGAGTTGGGGAGTCTCTATATTACTAAAGGAGACTCTTCGACCTATCCTTGTTTGGTAGCACATCTTGATAGTGTTCATCGTATTACAGAAATGGTTGTAGTAGAAGAACAATTACCTAATGCCCAAGGGGACCTTAAACTCTCATTACGTGCATACGATAAAGAAGAAGGTTTACCGACAGGGATTGGTGGTGATGACAAAGCGGGTGTTTTTATATGTTTACAACTATTAGAAAAATTAGATTCTTGTAAAGTTTTTCTACCAGTAGCTGAAGAAACTGGTTGTAATGGTTCTAAAGAAGCGGACCCAGAATTTTTTAAAGATGTGGGGTACGCGATTCAATTCGATTCTACAGAAAATGATACCATGAGTAAAACTTTACTGGGTGTTAAATTATATGAAGAAAAAAGTGATTTTTTTGGCTCAATTAAAGACATTATTTTAGAACATGGTTTTACTAAATGGTTAAATCATCCCTACACCGACACTATGATGTTAAAGAAAAAGTTTAATTTCCCATGTTTAAACTTTGCAGCAGGTTATTATAATTATCATCGTGCAACTGAATATGTGGTGGTAGAAGATGTAAATAACGCTATAAATTTAGGTATAGAAGTGATTAATACCTTAGGACACCGACCATATAAATTTATTCATAAACCCCAATCTCCCTTATATTCTCTTTTATAATATTATTTTATTCTACGTAATATTTATTGTAAAACAATAGATATGCCTTTACCAATACCTTTTTATTTAAGGAATTCTCAAACATCTCCTTTAACACACGCTCAATTAGATGGGAATCTTAGTATTTTAAGTACTAAAATAGATAATACCACATGTAATAATATGGGTGGTGGTGTTGGTATTTTTAAAAGTAAACAAATAAATGCAAATGATGGTATAATGAATCTATACTCACTCTCTGGTAGTAATGGTATTAATGTGGGTATTAGTGGCAATACATTAGTAATTAGTGGTGGAGCTGTTGATAGTGATTGGGTAACTAACGGTAATAACATATATAATGGTAATACAGGTAATGTGGGTATAGGAGCTATACCACCTGGTGTTCCTATTGTATCTGCAAAATTACACATTAATAATACTACAACAGAACCATCATTTTTAGTTGAAGATTCTGCACATCCAGACTCCACACCATTTATTATAAGTTCTGGTGGTAGTGTGTCTATTGGTACTGATATCATCAGTTCTAACAAAAAATTACTTATTAGTGGTGATACACTATCTGAAGGTGATATTTACTTACCAGATAATCACACATTAAGAATTGGTGATATTTCTGACTTACAGATTTATCATGATGGTTCTGATAGTAGAATATCTGAAGTAGGGACGGGTAATTTACTTATTTCAGGTACAGAAGTATGGATATCTGATGGTATAACGGGAAAATCTTTCTTAAGGACTTACTCTACTGAAGGTAAAGTTGAGTTGCAGTGGAGTGGAGAAACAAGGACTACTACAGGTGAAGATGGGTTGATTTTAAATAAGACCATTAGTGGAACACCTGTAGCGAACTTATCCGTAAGAGCTGATGGTACTATAATCACTGGAAGTACCGTACCAGTAGGACCATCAATCAATGTAGACGCTTCGACAGACCCCAATGTTTTTGGTTATAATATAGTTGATTATACAGCAACACTTCCTGGTGGAACTATCTACCTGGGAGACTCAGCACTTCTACCTACAGGTTTTACAGTTAAATTAATTAGAACTAGTAGTACCTCAGCAGCCTCTTTAGGTGCAGCTGGTACTTCAGTTATTAATGGTAGTGCAACTAAAGCACTCCCCACTACAGTATATAGTGAGGTTGTTTGTACAGCTAATGGAAATGATTGGTTTTGTGTTACAAACACACCACTTTAAATAGTATCTACACTTACTTCATTTTCTTTATTAATTGTAACCAAGTAATGTACATCTTCTACTACTACCCCCTTTAGAATCTGTTCCGATATGAAATCTTCTATTTTATTTTGAATTGCTCTTTTTATTGGTCTGGCACCGAACTTTTCATCATAACCTTCTTCTACAATATATTTTACTATAGAATTATCAAAAGAGACACTATATTTTTTTTCAGTTAATCTTTCTTGTAAGTTAGTTAATTCTAATTTAACTATTTTACTAATAGTTCTTTTTTGTAGGGGTTTAAATACCACTATCTGGTCAACCCTGTTTAAAAATTCTGGTTTAAAAGTATTTTTAAGTGCTTTTTTAATTATTTGGTCTTTAGCTTCATCTAATCTACATTCACTATCTTTGGTGGAGAAACCTAAGGGTTTATTAAACTCACTAACTTGTTTAGCCCCCACATTAGAAGTCATTATAATTAAAGTATTTTTAAAGTTTATCTTCCTACCTAAACTATCCGTTAAATGGCCTTCATCAAATATTTGGAGTAATAAATCATAGATATCTGAATGAGCCTTTTCAATTTCATCTAAAAGGATAACAGCGTATGGTTTTTTTCTTACAGCTTCCGTTAATTGACCCCCTTCATTATATCCCACATATCCTGGAGGGGAACCAATTAGTCTAGTGGAGTTAAATTTTTCTTTATATTCAGACATATCTAATCTAATTAAAGCGTCTTCACTCCCAAAAATTTCTTTAGCTATTGATTTAGCTAAATGAGTTTTACCCACACCAGTAGAACCTAAAAACATAAATGAACCAATAGGTTTTTTAACTTCACGAATCCCGACCCTATTTCTTCTAATAGATTTAGCTATTTTTTTAATAGCTTCGTCCTGACCCATAACTAATTTTTTTAATGTTGTTTCTAAAGATAATAAATTTTTAGTTTCATTAGTATCTAATTTAGTCAATGGAATTTTAGTGATTTGGGAGACTACTTCATAAATATCTTCTTCAGTTACCCCTATCCGTTTTTCTTCCAGTTCTATTTCCCACGCAATTTTTTTATCTTCTAATTTATTAATAACCTGACGTTCCTCATCTCGGAGTTGTGCTGCTTTTTCATATTTTTGTGATTTAACCACCTCTACTTTTTCTAGTTTTAATGACTGTAATTTATTACGTAAGTCTTCTATTTCTTTAGGAAATTCTATATCTACTTGTACTTTCGCTCCTACCTCATCCATTATATCAATTGCTTTATCAGGAAATTCTCGATGAGTGATATACCTTTCAGCTAAAGTTACACACGCTTCTAATGCTTCAGAACTAAAATTTACTTTATGATGTTCTTCGTAACGGTCTTTTAAGTTTTTTAGAATTTGAAGGGTCTCCTCAACTGTTGTAGGTTCCACTAGTACTTTTTGAAATCTTCTTTCTAAAGCTCCATCTTTTTCGATATTCTCTCTATATTCATTTACTGTAGTAGCTCCAATACATTGGACTTCTCCTCTAGCTAATGCAGGTTTAAAAATATTCGCAGCGTCTAACGACCCTGATGCGTTACCTGTACCCACCACTGTATGAATTTCATCAATAAAAACGATAATCTGGGGATTTTCTGTAAGTTCATCTATAATAGCTTTCATTCTTTCTTCAAACTGACCTCGATATTTGGTGCCCGCAACAATAGATGTTAAATCTAACGCAATAATCTTTTTATCTAATAAGTTACGAGGACACCTTCCTTCATTTATTTTCATAGCTAAACCTTCTACTAAAGCAGTTTTTCCACAACCAGGTTCCCCAATCAATACAGGGTTATTTTTTTTTCTTCTAGACAAAATTTGAGCAATTCTATTAATTTCTCCTTCTCTTCCCACTACTGGGTCTAATTTTCCCTCTTCTGCATACTTTATTAAATCTCGTGAAAAATTATCTAACACTGGTGTACCACTTTTACTAGTGGGTTTATCTCTTCTAGTTGAACTTTTTTCTCCAGACTCGAAGTCCGCGTAATTACCTTCTAATTTCATTGACATATTTTTAATTTTAATTTCTACTTAATAATACTTTAATCTCTTTTAATAATCAACCCTTGTCAGTATGACATTAACATATGACACAATGTCAGTTAATTGTCTCTGGTATATTATTTGAACGGTTGATTTATGGGAAAGTATTCATATATTTTCCATAAATAAATAAATAACCATAAATAAAAATTAAAGAAATGGGAAAAGTAATAGGTATAGATTTGGGAACAACAAATTCCTGTGTTGCTGTAATTGAAGGCAATGAACCTAAAGTTATTGTAAATGGAGAGGGTCAAAGAACCACACCATCTGTAGTAGCTTTTAAGAATAAAGGTGAAAGAGTAGTAGGAGACCCCGCAAAAAGACAAGCGGTAACTAATGCTGAAAAAACCATTTATTCTATAAAAAGATTTATGGGTAGTACATATTCTGAAATTAAAAAAGAAATAAGTAAAATGCCCTATAAAATATCACAAATAAATAAAAATGGTGTAGGCATTGAGATAGATGGGACTAACTATATACCCCAAGAGATATCCGCAGTCGTTTTACAAAATCTTAAGAAAACAGCGGAAGAGTATTTAGGAGAAACGGTAACAGATGCAGTAATAACTGTCCCAGCTTATTTTAATGATTCACAAAGAAACGCGACTAAAGAAGCTGGTGAAATCGCGGGATTAAATGTATTAAGAATAATTAATGAACCAACCGCTGCATCCTTAGCTTATGGGCTTGATGATGATAAAGATAAAAAAGTGGTAGTATATGATTTAGGTGGGGGAACCTTTGATGTCTCTATTTTAGAAATGGGAGACGGTATTTTTGAAGTACTCTCCACTAATGGAGATACCCATTTAGGTGGGGATAACTTCGATGAAGTTATTATGGATTGGTTAATAAACGAATTCAAAAAGGAAAATGGCGTGGATATTAGTAAAGACCCTATGGCATTACAACGAATCAAAGAAGCCGCAGAAAAAGCAAAAGTAGAATTATCTTCTTCTACCAATACGGAAATTAATTTACCTTATTTAACCGCAGATTCCACTGGACCTAAACATTTAGTATTAAGTTTATCACGTTCTAAATTTGAAACTATGGTAAGTGATTTAGTGAAAAGAAGTATTAAACCTTGTGAGAAAGCACTGAAGGACGCTAAATTAACTACTAAAGATATAGATGAGGTAATTTTAGTAGGTGGTTCGACTAGGATTCCTGTGATTCAGGAGTCGGTTGAGAGACTCTTCAAACGCAAACCTTCTAAGGGGGTTAATCCCGACGAGGTAGTGGCTATGGGTGCTGCTATTCAAGGAGGGGTATTATCGGGGGATGTAAATGACGTTCTTTTGTTAGATGTAACACCACTTTCTTTAGGGATTGAAACTATGGGTGGTGTGATGACTGCACTTATAGAATCCAATAGCACTATCCCCACTTCTAAATCACAAGTTTTTTCTACTGCGGTAGATAACCAACCTTCTGTAGATATTCATGTTTTACAAGGGGAAAGACCGATGGCTGCGGATAATAGAAGTTTAGGGAGATTCCAACTTACAGATATCCCCCCCGCGCGACGAGGAATTCCCCAAATAGAGGTGACTTTTGATATCGACGCTAACGGGATTATAAATGTAAGTGCAAAAGACAAAGGGACTGGGAAATCCCAAAACATAAAAATAGAATCTGGAAGTAGTTTATCAGAAGCAGAAATTGAAAAAATGAAAATGGAAGCAGAAGAAAATAGAATCAAAGACCAGGAAAAGAAAGAAAAAGTGGAAAAGTTAAATGAAGCGGACACTATGATATTTCAGACGGAAAAACAAATGGAAGAATTTGGGGAGAAATTAAATGAAGAAGATAGGGATAAATTAACTAAATGTTTAGATGAGCTTAAAGAAGCTCACAAAAATGAAAATATAGATTTAATTAGTTCTACTCTAGAGAACCTTAACCAAGAATGGCAGACAATATCCACTAAACTCTACGAAGAAACAGCAACACCAGCAGAAGAGTCTACAGACAATAAACAGGAAGAAACTACAGATGTAGAATACGAAGAAGTTAAATAAAATGGGAGTATTATCAGAAATTTACAGTGGGGATAGAATTATAAATCAATATAAATCTTCAAATATTAAAGGTTCTATATATAATAAACTTACTAAAAAACTTATTGTAGAATTTAATGCAGGAAGAAAATATGAATATGAAGACGTACCCGATACGGTTGCTGCGGGATTAAGAATATCAAAAAGTCAGGGAAGTTACTTTAATAAAGAAATTGCTAAAAAATACAAATATAAATTACTTCCTTAACTTCTGTTAAGATGAAGTATTTATAGATATGACATTAGCGGATAAAATTTTAAGTAGTTTCCAGCAGAAAAAAAGTTTGAATCCTGAAATTTGGACCTTAGACACAAATAATGAATATCGTTTAAGGAAAGAAATTCGGGATAAACTCTTGCTTACAGCCAATGATTTTTTAGAGTTTATAGATATAGATAATATAGATTGTGATGTGGACACCCAACAATGTGATATCGCAGACATTACTATTACAGGGAGTATATGTAATTATAATTGGTCTAAATTTTCGGATATCGATTTACATTTGTTATTAGATTATGATGAAATAGACGAAAATACTTCTCTTGTCAAAAATATATTAAATACTAAGAAAAATTTATGGAATGCTTCTCACCATATCCTTATTAAAGGATATGAAGTAGAAGTGTACGCCCAAGATGTAAATGAGGTTCATCATTCTAGTGGGGTATATTCAGTTTTATTTGATAAATGGATAACACAACCCACCAAAACCAATAAGAATATTGATTTCAATAAAGTATTAGAAAAATCTCTAGGATGGATGGAAATGATAGATGATATCCATGTTAATGCATATAATATGTCTAGTGAGGAAGTATTAGATGTTATCGATAAAATAAAAACAAAATTAAAAAAATTTAGAGGTGCAGGACTAGAAAAAGGGGGTGAATACTCTTATGAGAATTTAGCTTTTAAATTCTTAAGAAGAAGTGGTTATATTAAAAAACTCTTCGATTTAAAAAATAAAGTATTAGATTTAAGTCTAAGTTTGGATTAGAAAGGTTTTTTTTCTCTTAGAGTTAATATTTATATAAAAATAATTAAAAGAAAATGGCAAATTACGGAGGATTATCATACGGTAATGAAGTTTATTGTGGTGAAGATATCATAACTGTTCTCGCTTTGAATGAAGACTATGGAACAGTAACGGGAAAGACATGTTTTCAAGTATATAATGGTGGTGGAGGAGGCTCTCAAACAGTCACTGTCAATGGAAATGCGGTGGATGTTGGTGCAGGGACTCTAGATATTATTATCGACACAATAACATGGTCTGGTTTTCCAGGTGCACCACCTGAAGGTATTTGTATAATATGTTCATGTCATGATTGTAATGACCCAGACGGTAACGCGGCAAAGGCTACGTACTTAGGAGAAATAATAAACCCAGAAAGTCCTTTCACATTAATAGGGATGGGTTACCGACAAAGTTAAAATAAAAAAAAATTAATTAAAATAACACAAAATGGCAGATTTAAAAGCAGTGGGAAGTGAAAAACTTCCATTAGATTTAAAAATCCAAAGAATAATGGAAATTGCAAATTATGGAGAACAACCAAAAGTAGAAACCCATAAAACCGCTTCATTAGAATATAATATTACTGCACGCGATGGTAGTAGATACGGTATCATTAGAGAAAATGCTCAATATATGATTTTAAAAGAAGGGAATCAAGGATTTACTTATTTAGATGGAATGAAAAATAATTCTAGATATTCTTTTAATTCATATTCTGAAGCTTTGAAAAAATTAAATTTACTAATGAAACCCATTAATGAATCATATGGGGGTGGACAATTTAATTTAATTGGTGAGCAAGAAGAGTTAGGTAAAAAATATGTTCTCAAACAACCAGAAGGTGAAGTTGAGGATGAAGAGGAAACTTTTGATTTCGGTGATGATGCAGTTGTAGATGATGGTGGAGAAACTGAAGATTTTTCATTCGATGATGCGGAAATAGGTATGGATGATGACGGTGGTGAAGAAATAGAAGGTTCTATGGAATTAGAAGTGACTGATGATGAGGACGCTACTAAAGGAGTTCAAAAGTTAACGGGTAAACTTGGTCAAAAATTAAGAGATTTACCTGAAACGGATATGGATGCAGACATTATCAAATATGTCCTTAACTCTATCATATCTGCTGTTAATTTAGATAAATTAAGTGAAGAAGATAAAGAAGAAATTGTAGAGAAATTTGAAGACGAAGATGTTGAATATACTGAAGAAGGTGAATTTGATGTAGAACTAGGGGGTGAAGAAGAATTAGATTTAGGTGGTGATGATTTTGATTTCGGTGATGAAGGAGAAATAGATTTAGAAACCGAGTTAGAAGAAAATTGGGGAGCGTTAGGTCGAATGGCCTTGGGTGCTGCCGCAGCTGGTTTTGGTGAAAAAGCAGCGGATAAATATTTACCTGAAGAATTAGATGAACAATCTAGTCAAATTTTACCTGGAGAACACGATTTTATAAAAGATATTTTAAAACAAACAGCTACTGATGATAATCTAGCTCAAGACGTAATAGACGCAATCATGGATTGTGGTAAGATAATATCTAAATCACTTGCAGACATGGTATGGACTAAATACTCCATGGGTTCGAATGGTAGACCTGCCTATTGTAATGGTATGAATATAGTACAAGATGACCGATGTACTCCTGACTTAATAAAATTCTTAACTGGAGATGGGTTTAAAGGAATGTCATGTTTAATGGGTAAATTTAGTGAGAATGTAATGGAAAAGGGGACGGATATTATAACAGGGATGTTAGATGAAGAAGATACATTAAGTGGTCCTGATAATCCTGAATTATCAGATGAAGCAGCAGAAGCAGTAGCAGATGTGTTTGATATGTTTGAGTCGAATAGTAAAGTAGGTAAAACACTTACATCTTACTTTAACTACACTAAAGAAGAAAAAAGAAAAATACGAGAATCCAAAGAGAGAAAGTCTTTTGATTTACATTTAGCGAAAAATAACCTTTTAGAGTCGGTTATACGAAAAGCAAAAAATAATAGAAGAATTAAAACTTCTTACTCCACTTACGAACAAGAGAGAACAACAACTAAATTCTTGAAAGAGAATAAGAACTTTAAGTTTGTAGGTAAGAGTAAAAAAGGAAGTTTAATTTTTAAAGGAAAAAATAAGTTAGTAGAAATAAATACACGAGGTAGAATTTCTTAATTATGAAATTAGTGTACGTTAATGAACTAGGACCTAATTTTAAGGGTAATTACGTATATGAATTCATCTTTTCTACTAATTTAGTCGATATTTGGGGTGAAGACTGGGACGCTACTCCAGCAGGAGGAAAACCCCAACCCCCAGAAATTGAATTTATTGAAAAAGTAGGGATATTCTCTAATGAAGGTTTGGAATTTGACTTAGTTCAAACTTCAGACTATTTTTCTTTTACTGACGCCATCGATGATGTAATATCTTTAGCGTGGGAAAGACACGAAGAAGACCCTATTGAGGAAGGTAGACTGGTTTTTAGATTTGGAGAAGAGAGAAAATCAGTAGAAGATAAACTTTATAGTAGAGATTTAATATTAAAATACAATGAAGAAGAATATAAAAAAGTTTAGTAAAATAGACACTCTATCTAAATTAGTTAGAGAAGGTTTCAATATAGATACCCTACTTAAGTTTAGTGACAAACAACTTATACAACTACGAAGTAAAATTTTAAATGAAGCAGAAACTGCAGTAGTAACCACACTCACTCCCCAAGAAGTATCGGATGATGATGGTGTTGCGGTAAGTGATTTTACTGGTGAAGTAAAAGCATTGGATGACGGTGGCATAGAATTAAGAAAACAACAGAACGAAGGTGAGGAAGAGGAACCATATTTAGACCCAAGATATCCAGAACCTAAAACCTATAGAGACGCGGAAGGGCAAGAACGTGAAATACTAGAGGATGATTTAGAAGAAGAAATTATGGATATGGGTGCTGGAGATTTTGACGCCACTTCTTTTTATAATCCAGATGATGGAGGATTCCATGACTCACAAGGACCAATGGACTCTTACTATTCTACAAATAATAAAGGAACATTAATTGGGGCAGGTACAGACCAAGATGAAGGTCAGTATACGGGAAACGCAAAATATTTGGATACACCCTCCTTTCATAATCCTGACGCTGAAGGTTTTGATTCAGACGGCCCATCAGATTCTTACAGTGGAAATGGGTGGGATGAAGAAGGTTTTGCTGGTGAGTTAAACGAATTTGGAGCACCAGAACCCAAATACTCCTTTACAAATCCTGTAGCTAGAGGTCATCAGTCGGAAGGACCAAGAGGTAATAGTGGTGGTTTATATGAAGATGAAGATTACCTAAATCAACAAGCTGGTGAAAAAGTAACAGGTCAATCAGTACCTCACGATGCAGATGATATGGCAGATGACGGAATGGTTGATGATTCTAACCCAGAAAGCCCATCTCATAAAAATATGGGGGATATTGCAGAAACTTACATAACCAAAAGAGATTTAATGGAGAGAGCTGTTTCTAAATCACAAAAAAGAATGTTTTGTTTTGCACGAGATTGTAAAAAGAATAACTATAGAAAAGATAAGTGTGGTAAAGGAGATGATGTGACAGAGTTAGCCAAGTCTACTTCATTAGAAGAACTGAAGAAGGTGTGTGATACACCCGAGAAAGGATTACCAGAAAAAGTTAAAAAAGAAAAAAACGAACAACGAATGGTTGAAAATTGGTTACTAGGATTGGTAGAAAAATATGAAAGACCTTCAATGACAAAAGGACAATTTCTACAAACATTAAATGAAATTGCTGTGGAAACACAAGACATTACAGTCATAGATAATGATGTGGAGGATGCAAAAGATGAGTTACCCGCTTGGTTAGACTTTGACAGTTTATTTGCAAATGCACCCGCACCGACCACCAAACCAGCACCAACTAAGACACCTTCCCCAACTAAAAAACCAGGTAGAAAGTCCCCTTACAAACCTAAACACAAACCAAGACCAAAAGCTATCAGAGATGAAGAGTAAAAAAATATTCAAAGTAAAAGATTTTAAAAAACAATTATCCGAAACCCCAATAGATTATGGTGATAGGCCAGAAAGGATGGACCCAAGTCTACAAAGAAAACTTGAAACTGGTGAATTTCCAGGAGCAGGTTCTGACGCATACCCTTCTGTAAACCCCGAAGGGATACCGAATAATTTTGAGGAATTAGTCGCTTCAGAAAGATTTAAGTCTGTGGTGGATAAAGTTAAAAGTTATACTGGTTTAGAAAACGTAACACCACAATCATTTATGCAATTACAACAAATGCTGATGGGTGCTACACAAAGGATTTTACAACTGGAGTCACAACATAAAGAAGAGTTAGAAGAACTTGCTGTTAAAATAGTTAGGGAAGAAATGGCTATTCCACCTGACGCATTACAGTTTGATGCTAAAATTGTAGGAATGGGGGAAATTAGTGCTGAAGGAATGCAAGGACAGTCTCAAGAACAACAACAGAACCCAGAACAACAAATGGATTCTGAAGAAGAAGCCATGGAAGAATTTGAAGATTTTGATTTAGAGAAACAAAAGCGAAGATTTTTAAATCAATTAATTCAAGGAGCTTCTAAGAAAGGTCACTATATGTTCCACTTAGTAGAAGAAGAACTTAATAATATTAGTCCTGATTTAATTAACTTATATGGTGTAATGATGTCCATTAATGATTTGGTTTACTGGATTATGCCTGACCAAACAACAATGATGATGGCACAAAGTGGTCAAAGTATAGCTGGTAAAGAAGAAATAGACCCAGACACAGACCCACCAACAGTTAAAGCTCAAGGAATTACTTTTCCAGTTTTAGTACATGAATTAGTAAAGGGGGTGATGGAAGTTCTTGCCACACAAGGTTTACCAGACGACCCTAACCAAGCTCAACGAGTTATGGATTCGGAAGACACACTAGTAGCAGAAGTGTGGGATTTAAGATTAGGTCCCGTCATTTGGGAAAAATTTAGAGAGTCTTATCCTCATGATTTATTACAAGATGATAAGAGAGAAATTCAAAATTATTTATTTAGTGAGTTCGCTAGTATGGAGGCAAAAGATATGTTTGCCATAGCTAAGAAAATACTTAGTGGGGGTGATGAAGGTAAAGAAGAATTAGAGAGAATAGTAAAAGGAATTATTTCCCAAATGAATGAAGAAGATTACGAAGATTCAATGGAAAATTTTAATGATGACGATGGTGATACCGCAGTTATGGGGTCGGACACTGGAGGAGATGTGTTAGGAACACTAGACGTACCCAAAAGTGACGAAACTAAAGAATATGATGTTGATGATATCTTAGACAAGATAGGTAGAAGTGGAATGTCATCTTTAACAAAAGAAGAATTACAATTCCTTAGAAATCAGTCAAAGTAGTAATAAAGGCCACTTTAACTATTTATGGGTATGGGAATGACTAAACAAGAACTCATACAAGAATATGTTAGGTGTCATGGAGACACACCATATGCACTTAAAACTTATTTGCAAACCTACGACAATACCCAACAAAAACATGTACCTTTTGAATTATTTCCTGAACAAAAAGAAATGGTTAGAGATTTTGAAACATATGATGACAATATTGTATTAAAATATCGACAAGCGGGTGTTTCTACCGCCACCGCAGGCTGGATTTCCAAAAAATTACAGTTTGCTTCTAAAGAATCTCCAGAAAAAATTCTAATTCTTGCTAACAAATTAGATACCGCAACAGAAATGGCCAATAAGATAAAAGCGTTTTTAAGACAATGGCCCGATTGGATTGATGTGGGATTCGATAAAGATAAAAATTCACAAAAACATTATAAATTAAATAATGGGTCTGAAGTAAAAGCAGTAGCAACGTCTGTAGATGCTTTAAGGGGTTATACACCAACCATACTAGTTTTTGATGAGGCTGCATATATAGAGTCAGGGGGAGATTTATGGGCGGCCTGTATGGCATCTTTAGCTACAGGAGGTAAGGTCATCGTCATATCCACCCCTAATGGGTTTGACCAAATTTATTATGAAGTGTTTGACCAATCAGTTAGAGGGTTAAATAATTTTAAAATAAGTTACTTAAATTGGTACCATGACCCACGCTTTACAAAAGAGTTAAAGTGGGTAAAAACAAAAGATATTGTTCACTTTTTTCTTAATAGAGATGAATATAAGGAAGAAGAAATATTATCTAATATTGAACACGAAGACTATCAAACTTATATGGATAGGGGATATACCCCCTTTTCTCACTGGTTTGAAGAAATGTGTAAAAAACTTAAGTTTGACCGAAGAAAAATTTCACAGGAATTAGAATGTGCTTTTTTAGGTTCTGGTGACAATGTAATTAATAGTGTTACTATGGAACAACTAAAAGAACATGTATGTGAACCTATTGAAAAATGGGTAGGTAATGGTCTATGGGTATGGAAAGAACCGATTACGGACCATAAATATATTATGGGTGTAGATGTGTCTAGAGGAGATAGTGAAGATTCTAGTGGGTTTGTCATTATAGATTTCGATGAAAGAGAAGAGGTGGTAGAATATTTAGGTAAAATTCCTCCCGACATAGTTGCAGATTTAGCTAATAAATGGGCTCAAAAATATGAATGTTTTGTCGTGATAGATATTACTGGTGGAATGGGGGTAGCGACTTCTAGAAAGATGTTAGAATTAGGTTATAAAGACTTATATTATGATGGAGTAAAACCTGAAGAAATGTGGAAATTTAATCCAGACACTAAAACCCCAGGAATAAATTTTAACAGTAAGCGAGCACAAATAGTACAGTCATTGGAGGAACAAGTTAGGACAGGATTTAAAATTAGGTCACAAAGACTAATGAACGAACTAAAAACATTTGTTTATATAAATGGAAGACCTGACCATATGAGGGGACATCATGACGATTTGATTATGTCTTTAGCGATGGCATTATATGTCGCACAAACCTCATTCACCCAATTAAAAAAGAATGTTTCTCAAGCAAAAGCAATGTTAGATGCGTGGGTAACAGATGAAAGAAAATTTAATACTCCTGTAGGAAAACCAGTGTTTACTCCTGGGAGAGCATCAGGTAATCCCTTACCTCCTTCTTCTAATGACCCTAAAGACTATTTATGGTTATATAGTGGATTAAAATAAAATAAAATGGCAAGAATAAAGAGTCCTGGATTTGGGTCAGGTGGAAGATTTAAAAGTGGTAAACAACTTAGACAAGTGTTAGGCACTACTGTTTACTCGTGGGCACCTACTCCACCCGATTATTTTATCAAGAACGATAGTTTAGAAAAACAAAAAAAATCTGATATTGTTTGTTGTGAGACTTGTTCGGGCCAAATAGTAGATAATTGTGTAACCTATGTATATGGGGGTAGATGTAAAGAAGGCCCATATAGTGGATTAGCTGCTTATGTTGACTGTGATTATGTCGTATAATTGTTTACATGAAATAATATTTGATTAAGTTTAAGTTATGGCAAATAATAATATGACAATATTTCAAAGGTTAACTAACCTTTTCGGTGCTGAGGGACCTCAGTCACCCAAACGTACCTATAGTTTTGATAAAAAAGATATTTTAAAAACTACATCTAAGGTAGATTATGACCGCACCAAATTAGAATTACAACAAGGACAATATCTTGCTAATCAATGGCAAAAAATAGAATCCCAACTGTACTCTCAAGCGGTTTATTATGAACCGACTAGATTAGCGGCTTATTATGATTATGAATCTATGGAGTTTACACCTGAAATATCCGCGGCATTGGACATTGTGTCTGAAGAAGCATGTACTATCTCAGAACAAGGTTATATGTTAAATATTTATTCAGAATCTAAAAGAATAAAAGCCATATTAGGGGACTTATTTAATAATATTTTAGACATTGAATCTAATTTACCTATGTGGGTAAGAAATACATGTAAATATGGTGATAATTTTGTTTATCTTAAAATTGACCCAGAAAGGGGGGTAGTGGGAGCAAGTCAATTACCAAACATTGAAATTGAAAGAACAGAAAAGGGAATGAACACTTACAATAGCAGCCATATGGATAAAGAAGAGAGAGAAGTAAAATTCATCTGGAAGAATAAAAGTATGGAATTTAATACTTGGGAAGTAGCTCACTTTAGGTTACTTGCAGACGATAGAAGACTTCCTTATGGTACTTCGATGTTAGAAAAATCGAGACGTATATGGAAACAATTATTGCTTGCAGAAGACGCAATGTTAATCTACAGAACTTCTAGAGCTCCTGAACGTAGAGTATTTAAAGTATATGTAGGTAATATGGAAGACCAAGATGTAGAGGCTTACGTACAGAGAGTAGCTAATAAATTTAAAAGAGACCCTATTGTAGATAAGGATACTGGAAATGTAGACTTACGTTACAATCAAATGGCAGTAGACCAAGACTTCTTCATACCTGTAAGAGATTTAGCGGCCCCTAACCCCATAGAAACTTTACCTGGTGCTACTAATCTTGCAGAAATCGCCGATATAGAATACATTCAAAAAAAATTACTTGCAGCGTTACGAATACCTAAAGCTTTTTTAGGATTTGAAGATGTTGTAGGGGAAGGTAAAAATTTAGCTATCCAGGATATTAGATTTGCTAGGAGTATTAATAGAATTCAAAAATCCATGGTTCAAGAATTAAATAAGATTGCGATTATCCATTTATATATGTTAGGTTTTGAAGAAGAGTTAGGTAATTTTACTTTAGGGTTAACTAACCCATCTACACAATCGGAATTACTCAAAATTGAACAATGGAAGGAAAAAATTACACTCTATAAAGATGCGGTTACTGACCCAGGTTCGGGTATTCAAGCGGTCTCTTCTACGTGGGGTAAAAAACATATTCTTGGTTTCTCTGATGAAGAAATTAAATTAGATTTACAACAACAACGTATAGAGAAAGCGGTTGGTGAAGAATTAAATCAAACTGCTACTATTATTAAAAACACTGGAATATTTGCTAATATAGATAAACTATATGGAGAAATGAAACCCGATGAAGGAGGTGCGGAAGAAGCAGCTGCAGGTGGAGAAATGGAATCACCCGCAGATACTGGATTAGAAGGTGGAATGGAAGAAACACCCCCTACAGACTTAGGTGGTACCGATACTGAAGGTGGTGAAGATATGTTAGCGGAAGGAAGACAAAAAGGTTTACCTTTAATTTTAAGAAAACTAGACAATAATAACTTTAATATTGAAAGAGGGAAAGAGAATTTAAGTGAGGTAGCTGACAAAATAGAAAGTTTATTAAAGGAATAGATATTTATTGTTAAAACAAATTAATATGTTTGGTATAGTTAAAAATAAATTAGACAATATCTTAGTAGAGTCTTTTCACAATAAAAAGACTTTTAAAAAAGTCTTTCATGAGTCAATGTCGGCTTTAAAAACTAATAAAACTAGTAGAGAATTTTTTGTAGTTTATTCCCAACTAGAAAATAAAAAAATTAAGGACCCCCTCCACGCGGAAAAATACTTGAATGAAACATTAGAATTTCTTAAAGATAAGAAAAAATATTTAAGGTTGAACAAACTTCAAAACACACTTAATAAGTTCAATAAGTTTCATAAAAAGGGACGAAATACTTTATATGAAAATTTAGATTTCCTTATCTTTGAGTCTCATATTTTAAATATTGAAAAAAGAGTAGAAGCTAAAAAAAGTATAATTAGAAGATTGACTACCCCCACAAACGAATTTATAACTGAAGCAAAGATACCCAATTCCTTATTAATAAATCTTTCTACTAAAAAATTTAATGAGAAATTTACCAATCTTAACGAGGGAGATAAGAAAAAATTCAAAGAACTGTTTAATAAAGATATTACTAAATTAGAAAATGAAATGATTTCTTTAGTAGAAGAGGTCACCAATAAAATTGATGGTTTAATTACTGAAACCCAAGACAAAAGTTTACTTAACAAATTAGAACAAACCCGTAAAAGGATTATAGAAAGTAAAAGAGATAAAGTTTCTTTCTACAAAATAAAACAATTAAATAAAACACTATAATATGAATTTTATACAAAATATGTTAAGTAGTGAGGGTAAAATTTCTAGTAAGAGGTTTGTAACTTTTACGTGTCTATTATTTATGTTAATTGGATATACTGCTAATTTATTCTGGGGTTTTGACGTTAAAGATTCTTTATTTGAATCACTCCAATGGATTGTAATGGCTGGACTAGGGTTTACAGCTTCGGAACATTTCGCAGGGAAAAAAGAAGAACCAACAGAAGAAGACCCCCCTTCTCATACCACAATTACTCATGAATATGATTATGGAGATGAATCGGAGGAAGTCTAAAGTTAATTTTGACAAAAAGAATAAATGCTGTTATAATTATATATAACAGCATTTTTTTTTATGAAAACAGGAAAACAATTTAAACTAAATCTTAATCCTAATTTTAGGACATACTATGGGAGTGTGGATTACAAAAATCCCAAATCAATATATATTAATATATCTTCATGGTTTTCTCCTTTGTCCGAAGACGATAATTGGAGTCGAGTAGTGGGCCAATTAAAACGAGAAATAAAGTACACCATTATTGATGTCCCCATCACCAACTATTTTCTATCTAATAAACAAATAATAGATTTAGACATTAGAACTAGCGGAATTAGAAAAAACAAAAGGAGTTATATGAATTGTGAAATAACTCTTTTTCTTAAAAAAGAAGAAGATATAAAATCTCAAGGAATTAAAAGTCTAGTCCAAAACCTATTAGGGGATATTATAACTAAAACATTAACACCATCTAAAAAGTTTAATTTCTATTTAACTAAGAAATAAGAAATGAAGTTTTATTAGTACTTTACTATTTATTGGTAAAGAGGAAAATGGAAATAATAAAACCTGGAAAAATAGGGACTGGTATTCTTATAGAATACGATGCCGGACACATTTCACCTAAAGACACTTATAATAAAAAAATAATTAAAGAAATGGAAGATAGGTCAATCCAACAAGGACCTATCATTTTTCATGCCATATTACAAAAAAGTGGAGTGGAGAATAGAAATGGTCGTGTATACCCAGATAACATCTTAAGACGAGAAGTAGAAAGATACCAATCTTTAATAGATAAAGGAAGTGCTTTATCCGAATTAAACCACCCCGAATCCTCATTAGTAGATTTAGAGAGAAGTTCACATAGAGTTATAGAAACTTTTTGGGAAGGTAATGTTCTCATGGGTAAGTTAGAAATCTTAACATCTCCCGCTTATCACGATACTGGAGTTTTATCTTGTGTGGGTGATATCGCCGCTAATTTATTAAGACACGGAGTAACATTAGGGATTTCCTCTAGAGGGGTAGGTTCTTTAGAAAGAGAAAATGGTCAAAATATGGTACAAGATGATTTTGAATTGATATGTTTTGACTTAGTATCGTCCCCTTCTACACCAGGAGCTTACTTATTTAAGAATATGGAAGATAAAGAACTTTACGACGAATCACTTACTCATGAAAAAGATAAAAGTGAACTCACCAGTAACGCATTAAGTGGTTCATTAAATCTGATGAATAAATTAGATAATTTTTTATCCGGATACTAAAATTAGTTTTTCTTTCATATTTCATCAATAATAGGAATTTTTTCCCACCTTCATTATATTTATTAACAACAATAATAATAAAAAGCGCTAATAAGAAATTAATATGACAGATAATAAATCAGTCTTAGAACAAGCTTTGTTAGAAGCACAACAGCTAGAAGATGCTGTTAAATCTAATGCAAAAGGAATACTTGCTGCAACTATGAAGCAAGAAATCGAAGAATTAGTTAAAGAATCTCTTACTGAACAGGTGGATGAAGATGACTTCGTGGAAGATGACGAAGAAATTGAATTTGCTGATGGTGAGGATTTTGAGGACGAAGAATATGAAGACCTAGAAAATGAGGTAAACGTAAGTGAATTACCTGACGAAGAAGAAGCAATGGTATCCATAGATTTGGATGCGGATGAACCACTCGACCTAACTGCTGCGTCCGATGAGGAAGTATTGAAAGTTTTCAAATCAATGGGAAGTGAAGACGGAATTGTTGTAACGCAAGACGGGGATATGATTGATATAGAAGACCAGGAAGCTGGTACTCAATATAAAATCGAATTGGCCGAGAATAAACTTAGAGGTTTCCCAAAATTAATTAATGAGGGATACCCAAAGTCTGAAGAACAACACGAAGAAGTTATCGAAGATGGTTCAGACGACATAGAAATGCTAGAAAATATGGAAGACTACTCTGATGAACCAATGTATGAAATAGAACTTGGTGACGAAGAAATCGAAGCTACAGTTGAAGAACTGGATGAAGAAGGTTATAACGCTCGTTTACATCAGTCTATCGGAAGTAGAGATGGTAAAGAAAGTAATTTCATACAATCTCTATTAGATAGAAGTGATGAAAGTAAGGGTGAAGAAGAACATTTAGGACATCCAAGATTCTCTGGTAACAAGCATAGCCGACAAGAGATACCAGAAGGTGGTATGTTTAAAGGTGACCAAGGTGGTCATGATTACCCTCACTTCCACGATACTGACCCAGGTTATGTACACAAAAGAAGAGGAGATGGTCACGGTAGGGAAGGTGGAGTAGACTTCGGTTCAAAAGGACTAAGTCAACAAACTAGACATCACCATCATGATGAAGAAATGGAAGAAGCATCAAGAACGTATGGTTTTGGTTCCAAAAAAGGTAGAGGTTTAAGAAAAGCTATCACCAACAACAGAAATCTAGAATTTCCTATGAATGAATCAACGAAGAGACATCTTAATAATGTCATAAGAACTGCAAAACAGTTGCAAGAAGAAAATCAGACTTATCGAGAGAAAAATAAAGAATATAGACAAGCGCTTAGATTGTTTAGGGAAAAACTCAATGAAGTGGCAGTATTTAACGCAAATTTAGCTTATTCAACTAAGTTATTTACGGAAAACACTACTACTAAAAAAGAGAAAATCAATATTCTTAGACGTTTTGATAACGCACAAACTCTCAACGAAAGTAAAAACTTATTTCAAAACATTAAACAGGAACTTGGTTCTAAAGTTAATAAATTGAATGAGTCGGTTCAAAAAACCATTACTAAAACTCCATCAGGAGGGTCATCAATTAATTTAATTGAGACTAAAACTTATGAAAATCCACAAATCGCAAGAATGAAGGATATCATGAGTAAATTATAATTAAATAAACGCTTACAAAAAAAAAATATAAAATAAAATGGGAGCATTATTAGAATCAGGTATGGTCGGAAACATTGGGTTAAAACACCTAAAAGTTATCCGCGAAGATACTATTGGAAAATGGAATAAGCTTGGGTTCCTTAACGGATTAAATGGGCATACGAAAGAAAACGTTGCACAGTTATTCGAAAACCAAGCAACACACTTAATTAACGAGGCTACGTCATCTGACGCTTCAGGTTCGTTTGAAACAGTTGTTTTCCCAATCATTAGGAGAGTATTCTCTAAATTATTGGCAAACGATATCGTTTCTGTACAAGCTATGAACTTACCAATTGGTAAATTGTTCTACTTTGTACCTAAAATTTCTAACAGAGTTAGTGGAGTAGACGGTAAAGCTGGTGTAACAGGATTAGAAGGTCATTCAAACCCAATCGGTTCAGGATTAGGTAATGATACTACTACTTTTGACCCAGTTGACCTTTATGACGCTTACTATGAGAATGGAAGAGATGGTTTATATGACCGTTCAAAAGGGGCTTATTCAGCTGTAACGAGACCAACAACTGCCCAAGTATGGAATGTTAGTGGTACTTCTTTCGAAGACTCTACAAGTGTTGCCGCAGCAAGTGCAGCTTACACAGGGTGTACTGATGGTGGTATTAGAAGTGTAATTGTTAAATTACAAGGATTTTCTACTGCAGGTGCTGGTAAATTAATCGGTCCTTCAGGTAATGAAATGGATACTGAAGAGTTTTTAGCTTCATTAGAATTCTATTCTAACCAGAATATAGCATGTTGTGCAAATTCAGCTAAAACTTATATTACAACTAGTACTAAAATACCATTTAGAGTAGTAACTCAAAAATATGGTCAAGGTATAGTTCAGTATGGTTCTACTGGAACTGCAGCATTCCCAGGTGGTGGATATGAAGATATCTGTGATACAGATGGTACAATTTGGATTGATTTAGATTTATCTTGTCCAGCATGTATCGATTGTAATTCACCTGACGGTTACATGGGAGCTTATTATAACGGGTTCTTAATGCCAGAGTTCGATTTCGAAGCTCACTATAGAATCTACCAAGATTTAGAATTCGAAACTGAATTGGCTGAAGTTTCTTTCGACTTAGATGCAGTTACTGTATCAGTTACAGAAAGAAAATTAAGAGCTCAATGGTCACCAGAACTAGCACAAGACGTTAGTGCATTCCATAACATTGACGCTGAAGCTGAATTAACAGCTTTATTATCTGAAGAGATAGCAGCTGAAATCGATAGAGAAATCTTGAGAGACCTTAGAAAAGGTGCAGCATGGCAGTTAAGATGGGATTACAACGGATGGAAGAGATTCACCGCTGGTCAAGCACCATACACTCAAAAAGACTGGAATCAAACATTGATTACTGCGATTAACCAAATCTCAGCTCAGATTCATAAGTCTACATTAAGAGGTGGAGCTAACTGGATTGTATGTTCTTCTGAAGTTTCAGCAATCTTTGACGATTTAGAATACTTCCACGTATCTAACGCGTCTCCAGAGCAAGACCAATATAACATGGGTATCGAGAAAGTAGGTTCACTTTCTGGTCGTTACACAGTATATAGAGACCCTTACTTCCCAGCAAACAAATGTTTGTTAGGTCACAAAGGAACATCTCTACTTGATACTGGTTATGTATACGCACCATATGTACCACTTCAACTTACACCGACAATGTATAACCCATTCAACTTCGCCCCTATCAAAGGTATTATGACCAGATACGCGAAGAAGATGGTTAATAACAGATTCTATGGAATGATTACTGTAGATGGTGTTAGAACTTTCGATATCAGAGAGTTAAGATAATAAGTAGTCAAATACTTTATCATAAAAAAACCCCTCAAATGAGGGGTTTTTTGTTTGCTATAAAACTATATTTTATTATATCCACACGTTTAAGGTGGAATATGTCCACCATGCTTTTACAGACCATTGAAATTTAGATGTGTGGGTGGTGGAAACTGCACCATACTTAGTTTTATTACATAATAAAGTTTCACGGTGGCTAGGTGAATTAATCCATTGTTTAAGGATTTTATCACTTTGTTCCTCATCCCCTTCTTCATTATATCTATCAGTTACAGCACAGTTTTCTCTAGTTATGTACCAATAAACATCGTGTTGGATTAATCTATTGCCTCCAGTGTAAGTATCTTCATTACCTTCTTCATAATGAGTACAATCCCCTAACTTCATTAAATAAACATTATGTCCGTGTGAAGCTTCCCATACATTTTGGTCCCACACCCATGACTCTAAACCTTTAGAGTTTCTATATATATTTATTTTTTTAAATAAAAGTGAATCAAGAGAAGTTTGAGCGAGAACCCAAAAATTGATTAGGAGTAATCCGAAGAGTAGTGAATATTTTTTCATGGGCATAAGGTTTTTAAATTATTATACTACAACTATAATAAAAAAATATTACATTACCAAATTAAATGAAAGAAAATATTATTGTCGGTAATCCGCTGGTGGGTTACCAAAGTAATTTGCTTGATTAACTACTTGGAATTTAAGGTTCTGATAATAGGTATTTACCTCTAAATCAGAAACCGCTTTTATATCCAAGTAATATTCGTTAGGTATCATATCGCCCGTATCAACTAAAAAATAATTTTGGTTATTTGCTCTACTTATATTTGTCCAGGGATGTGTCTCTACTTCTGTTGTACCTTGTTTTACATACATTCGATAAGAGATGTTAGAGATAGGTTGGGGTACCTCAGTTGAGTATTCCTTACGTGCCGACACAATAACTTTTCTTATGTCTCCATTAACTATCTTCTCATCTCTCTTTATTCCATACACAGAAAAACCATAATGTTTAGGGAGACCCACATGTGTCCCAATCTCAAAGTATTGAGAATTATCTTTTAAAGTGAACTTATTAGTGACATTTGACTGACAATTACCATCTATAACTAACCCCGACCACCTATCAGTAAAAATACAAGGTGTAGAATAGGTATCACAGGGTATTGAAAAACATACACAATATACACCTTTAGTCACTTGTGAGGCTTGTAAAGTATATAATAAGTCACCCGAACTATTATATATAGTAACGGTAGGTAAAGTATCTAAATTAGTTGGAACACCTCCCGCATTGACGTATAGGTATAAACAATTAGTTTTACCTTCATAGAAGAAATTCCTAGCATCGTCTATATAATCATCATAATTAGTTTCTAAATAAGGTTCATAAAATGTTTGGGTGTACTTGGTAAAAAAACCTGTAGAATAACTTTCAGTTAGTCCTGTTAGAGCTTCTAATTCTTTAACATAAGCAATTGCGTATCCCACCGTTGTATATCCTGTACCACCAGTTAATATAGCATTAATTTCACTTGTCATGTTAAATTCTACATTCTCATTACCATTATCAAAGGATTGTACATCTATAATAGTGGGGGTACACGTCGTGAAACCGTACCAATCATATGCACCCTCAGCACACCATTTACTTAAAGTACTTTCATAATACCAATTACTTGGTCGTGTCGAATAAGATTTGTCTTCTAACCCAGGCCAATCACTGCCACTATCAGTATAGTCATAACCTACTCCCTCTGACCAAGTTGTAGCACTAGTAGACCCACTTAATTTAATTAAAACTAAATCAAATGAAGTTGCTCTTCTATTTCCTTTTGCGGTTGTAGTGTTAAGTAATTCCTTATCGAATGTAGAAGTATTGACCATTCGGAGAGTGTGGGTAGCTGCACTATTTAAACATCCCCCAGATAAGTTGATAGTTTGGTCTTTATATTTTTGTATTAAATCATTTAAGTTTAAATCAAATATAAATCTACTAAAATTATTATTTATCCGTTGGCTAGTATAGCCTGTCATATATACTCCATCATCGTCTATACATCCATCCAGAGGGTCATTCGTTTCTACACATACATATCTAGAACTACCACCACCATAGAAAATCTCAGTAACTGGATTTTTAGCTGTATTAACCTCACTATTAGATATGAGTGTATTGTTTTTACTAAAATATGACTTATGTATACTCATTATTCTCTTTAATAATAAATATCTAGTTAATTCTTATATTCTCATTAAGAAAACTCTTACTATCAAAGAGGTCTCTAATTTCTTTCATCACTTCAGGGTTCTTCTTTGACCCTTTTTGACTAGTTCCTGCATTTCCGTGTTCATGAGTTTCTAAAAACACCACTATTTTCTCTAAAAGTTTGACTAACTGGTCCCCTCTCACTAATGGTTCAGTCTCATTTTTATTCATTTTAATTAGACTTTCTTGGTCAATACCTACATTTTGACCACTTTCTGGTGTATTAGAATTTACATTATTAGGATTGTCTGCATTTTTCCCCGGAATAGAACTATCATATGAATAGAGTAATATTTTATTACTCATAGCATTTATAACCCCCTGTCTCTTACCATCGTCTTCTACTTTAGCAGCAATTGTTACTTCTGTTTCTTTAGGTTGGGGTTGTGGTTCATCTCTATTTACTAAAAATCCCGAACCAAATTTTGAATCAACACCTCTTATTTTAATTTTATTAAGGATATCGGTACTAATTCTTTTTTTCTCATCTTCACCTCTAGTTGAGTAATTAAAGAGTTTATACGAAGGTCTAAAATAAAATGGATATAAATCTAAAACTTGGTTAGTTGGTGGTGGTTCTCCCACATCTCCAGTAGTGATAAAAGGACCACTCTTTTGGTACCACGGGGATTGTAACGATTGACCCCCTTCTTCTGCGGGAGGAGATAACAGACTTTGGCTTTCTAACCCACCAGTTTCTACTAAGAATCTATTAATTAGATAAGTAGCACCACTAATAGACTGATTACCAAACTTTAAGGTAGCCACTGTTTTATCGGGGGTGGGGTTACCGTTAGGGTTAAATGGGGTATTTACTTCTAGGTCTTCAGTAGTAGGTCCTTTATTACCCACCCATTCGGTACCATCAGGAGCAACTTGATAGAGATTTATTTCTCCCGTTAAGTTAGATTCTAACCATGCGGGGCTATCTTCTCCATACACATCATATTCTACCAGATATTTTATTTTTTCTACTACTTTCTCAACATTTTTAACTATTTTATCTTTTAACGATATCGCTGTAGAGTAGTTTGTGAGTTGTAATGTAGTTACTTGTGGGTTGTTAGTGGGGAAATCAGGTTCTTTTTTATTAGGTATAAATTTTCCTGCTCGGATTACTACTTCACCACTTTCATTTTTTTGACCCGATAAAATAATATCATTATTATTTCTCCCTTCTATAGCAATATGGTTAGGGGAAGGAAATACTTTTGATGATGAATCAGATTGTGTGATATTTTTAGGTCCTTTTACTCTAGTACCTTTACTAGTCCCTTTTCTTCCAGTTGCGTAATTTTGATAATCTAATTGTTGGGGAGCACTAATTAAGGGACCGATGTAGAATTTATTTTCAAAATAATTTGATGAATTTGCAAGTATTACTTGAATGGATTCATCTGGTTTAGGTATTTGGTTAATAAAGAGGGGTAACATTGGGTAGGTTACGTAAGGGTCCAACTCAGTCCAATAAATATGAGTATTTAACGACAATTCTTTTTCAGACTCACTAGTCCATGATATGCCTTGTTCTTCTAAAATTTTAGTATAGGTAGATTCAGCACATTCAGAATAAGTGTCTTGGGGACAATTAATGTCCATAATCGCTCTTATCCTCCCTGCACGTGCAGGGTCCTCATTAGAAAGACAAACACCAAAATGAAATACTTTATTATTCTCCCCCACCATTACCTACTCGGTTTTTATATTCTTCATATAGTTTATTGTAGTCGGCTTCTACCGCATCAATTTGATATGTAATTTCTATTACCCTTTCTTTATCACTCTCAAACCTTTCTTTTAAAAAGTTTAAAGCTTTAAATAAATCTACATTAGACGCGTTTTTATAATCTTCTATTGTTTCTTTTAAACTCATAATTTTTTAATTTAAAGTGGTATACCCACCCCACTTCCTCGTTCAGTAACTCCTGGGCCTGCCGCAGTTTGTACATTTTGTGGGTAAGTAACTATTTTAGTTTTACCATTTTCTAATCTTTCTTTTTCCACTCCTTTTATCATACTAAATGCCATAACGACATTTTCATTAGGAGACCCATCTGGATGCGGTTCAGTATTTATTCCCGATTTTTGGAAATTTTCTAAAACATTTTGAAAAGCTCTCACATCACTGAATCCTGGTCTTGCTTCAGCAGCAAAAACTAGATTGTTTGGTATATTAACTGGTGGTATAGGAGGAATTTTAATATATTTTAATAAAGTATCTAAAATACTCCTACAATCTCCCAGATTATCTAAAGAATCCACAGCAGCCAGTAAAGTCTGTATTAATGAATTAATTATCGCTAATTGTTTAAAGTGTTTTTCTTTAATGACTTCTTGAAGAATATCCTTAACTAATTTTATTATATATTTTTTAATCTCTTGCCAAATAAATTCCAAGATTAAATCTTTTAACCTTTTAACTATCTTCGAGATTAACCTAAAAAACTTTTTGACTAAATCCATTATATCTAAATTTTCTAAAAATTCACCTATCGCGGTTAATGCAATTGCAAAACCAAGAATAACTTTTGGGGTTAGAATTAAACTTATTAAGACTATGGGTAATTTTTTTAGAATGTTTAAATCAAAATCTGCTTGTAATGCAGGTAATTTAAAAGAAAGACCTGTGGACCCATCTACAGTCATTCCTTGTACCGCCGCTTCCATCGCAGCATTAATTTGCATTCCTTCTAAAGCGGGGTTACCTTCACTGAGTAATGAATCGATAAGTTCATTTAATTCATCCATATCCACCTTACCTTCGATATCATTACACGTTACAAATTTAATTAATCCTTTTAATTTTAAATTAGTTTCTTCTTCTATCGTTCTTAAGTCTTGTGGGCCAAAATCCCAGAATTTACTATTTTCACCAGGTATGTCTTCCGATAAATGACCAATTCCTGAAGAGGTTATCGGAGCCCCTGTTGACCCATCCCCATCATCATCACATAATGCTAATAATTTATTAATTATATTACCAAATTTCCCATTTAATTCTACTTCTTTTCCACTTAAGTCTGCTTGGACACTTAGGAATCCAGACAATGAATCTAATAATACACCTATAAAATTTTGCCCTTCAAATATTTTAATAGAGTCATAATAGTCTCTCAAAAACTCTACAAGTTTTCTATCATTCTGTGGTACTGTTTCATTATCATTAAAACTATTATCATACCCTACAGGTCTTATTATATAATTTTCCCCCCCGTCATATTCTACAGTAAATAATCTTTGACCAGACCCACCCATGTAATCTTGTTGAAGGGTAGGATTACCTAACCTCTCAAATAATTCTTTATTTGTAGAGTATGGTAATTGGCCTGGACTAGGGTCTAGTTTTTCATATGTAGCTTTACCTACATTACTACTTGGAGAATTCTTGAGTAAACTAAACGGGTCAACACTTTTAACTGGAATAGTCATCATGTTTGCGTCTGTTACGGCAACATTCCCCACAGTAGAATCAGCAGAAGGAATTACAAAATTTATATTACAATTAATAAATTTAACTAGTTCTTCGAACACAATTTCTTTACATTCATCTCCTAGAGCTCCTGTTTCCTTACCTAATTTTTCCCTTAAAGACGTTATAGCTTCATTACCACCTAAGGTTTTAATTAGGTCTAAGAAGTAGGTTAACATATTACTTCCTTCTTCTTGGACACTATCCATTGAGTTCATTAAGCTATCGGTATTATTTTTTTCTTTTAATGAATCTATCGCATCATTAGTGTTTTGGAGATTTTGAATCCCCTCTAAACCCTTTAACTTACTATCAGAAATATCCTGTGCCATTACATTTTATATTCGTCTTTTTTATCATCCTCATTTTTTTTATTTAAAAGTAAATTTAAGGATTCACGGTCATCGAGAGATAGGGTACCTAGAGAGTCTCTATCACCTATTTGTTTTTGAACTAAGGTACTTTGTATTTTAGCGAGCTGAATTTTTTTCTCTAAAGCAGAGTCTATTACTTTCTGTTGTTCTTTAATAACGGGACCCAATTGTTGTAAATCGTCCGCTCCTTGCATAAAACTTAACATTTTATTTTGAATACGAATAGCTGTGGTTCTTTGTTCTACACATTCATTGTAAATTTCTTGTAAGAGTGCTAGTACACTTTCATTACTGAGTTGTATATCTTTTTTTTTCGGTCTAGGCATAATACATTATTTTATATTAAATAAATACCACTAATGATGAAAGCCTATTCTCCGAAATCGTCTACAACACCTTTATAAATTATTTTGAATTTTTTTAAAGAATTACGTATTTCTTTGGTGGACAGGTTAGTCATCTCTCTTAAATTGAGTAAAACTAAGTTTTTATTAAACTTATTACCCTCACCATGAATGAATATTTCATCATAGTTACTGAAAACTTCTATCAAAGCAGAACCTACTTTAATTTCATTTTCATTTAAATGGGTTACCGACATAAATTCTTCTATTTTATCTATTAAGTCTATAAAAAACTTGGAATGGTCAGTGGGTGTCCCATCTTCCCCAATATAATATATCTGGTCTTCTCTGGTTTCTAAAGAAGAGGATATGTCTTCATAGGAAATATTACGATTTTGGTGCTTTTGGTCTTTTATGATTTGACCCATTAAGTAGTTTTTACAAATTGTACCAAAATAAGAGTAAGCTTTTTTCCCTTTAGCTGGTTTAAATTTATCTGCTTTAGTTATTAAAAAAGATAATACATCGGCATGGATGTCTCTAAATTCTTCTCCTTTACGATATAGTTTATATCTTCTAATGATACTATCTATCATTTTATTTAAAGGGGCATATAGATATTCGGTATAGATTTGATTACGTTCAGTTAAGGTAGAAGCGGTTAAAAACATGCGAACCGCAGCTTCCTGCGGTTCACCGAAATACATCGTAGTTTTTGATTTAGGTCGAGGCACTATATAGTTTCTGGTTCATACTTTATCCCTCTATCGGTAGTGAAAAAATATTCTTTTTTTGCGGACTCAATCCAAAAACCAGCTTCTTCCGAACTAATTTTTTTATTATCATCATATCTATAATCCCAAAATAATGAACCACTTCTCATATTAGTATGTTTATAACCTACTTTAGGGATAGTGAATATTTTTATATCATTATATGTAGCTCTTAAAAGTAATTCATAAACAAATGTAAGTTTCATGGAGGGTTTGAATCCACCAATCTCATCGTATTTCTCTTTATTTATTACTAATCCACTGGTTTGGAAATTGGGGTATCTTAAGAGACAAGCATTATCTAAATAACCCATTTTATCACTAAAATTCATTGCCCAAACTGCTTCATTAGTAAAATTAATAAATTCTCCTTCTTCGGTTACATCTACAACTAGAGGTAAGAAAATATCTACATCTTTATAATAAGCAGAATATTTTTCTACATTATTAAACCAGATATTAGAATATTCATCATCATATTCTAAAATCGAAAACCATTTAGTTTTTACTTTCGATGCTCCGAAGTTTACTTGACTCATATAATCTATTTCTCCAGGATTTTCTATTATTTCTACAGTCAAGTTGTCGAAATCAAAATTTTCTAAATAATTTTTTAATTTATCGTCTTTAGACCTTACAATCAATATATTAGAAGGTACTGAAGTTTGTGTTTTTAGACTCTTAATGCAATTACTGAAGTAATCGTTAAATTTTTCGTCTGTTTTATGTGTTGGTATAATTACTGTTATGTTTTCCATTTTATTTTTCTTCTTTTAACGCGAATTTATTTAAAGCGGTTTCTAATTCTTTTATTTTTTCTTCTTCCAGAGTCCCAAAAAACTCCAAGGTTTGTTTGGTGGTATTTTCCAAACTATACGGTTCAATTGTTTTTCCCATTTCTTCTATTAATTGTTCAGGTAAGGAATCCTCCAACCAAGTTTTAATATATGCTTGAATAATATCTACTATCTGAGTGGGTTCATAGGTCCAAAACCCATTTTCTTCTTTTAACCAAATAGGTTTAAGATTAGGTATTTTACCAATTACAGGAATTCCTGTTTTCATACATTCTAATGGAAAAGTCCCGAAACTAGAAATGTCATCTACCCAGACCCCAACACACATTTCATTAAGTGTATTAGCGAAAAATTCAATTGACATTCCTCTCATATCTCTAAATGTTATCCATTTAAATTGTGGATATTTAGCGTAAAATGTTTTTACGATTTTCATCGTATCTCTAGGGTCTCTGGTATGAATACCAATGATTGGTTGTCCTGGAAGTTCTTCATTTTTAAATTTAGATGAAATATTGGGTGTAATTATCGAAACATTCATTTGGGGAAAAACACTATTAATATATTCTTTAGTAGTTTCTGAAGTAGTAATAGCGTAAGTATACCCATAATTTATCCATTGGACACCAGGTTGTAACATTTCAAAGATATAATCATATGATTGACATAGAACTATTTTAGTACATGCCATATCTTTAGTCTGTTCCATAACATGACCAAATAATTCAGGTACTACAAGAACATCTTCAGGACCTACTTTTAAGTCTCCACTTTCTACACATGCGTGTGGGAGCTCAGCGTATTCTTCACCTAACCAGTCTTCTATAGATAACCATTCTGGGTTACCTTCTTTAATTTTATAATCCGTTTTTTCATGTAGAATTAATGCGTCATATCCGTTTTCTCTTAATATTTTAACGAGTTCATAGATATAGGTAATGGAAGCTTTTGGATTACCTTTAGTATCTTGTGTAAGAAAATATAACTTACCAGATTTATTTTTCACTAAGTTTAAAGCTTCTTCTATTTTTTTAAAATTTTTGTCGTCTGCCATTTTTAATTTAATTAACTTCTTTTATTATTTTATATTCGATTAATGTATTTAGTGCCAATTTAAAGGGAAAAGTAGAATTATCAAGACTTTTATACCCCATCTTATCATCAATTTGTTCATCTCCTGAAAATATCACATCTAATAATACCCTCAATATTTCATATTTTGCTGCATTTATTGCAAATCCACCTACCTCATCCTCTTCTTTACTGGTGTCGATAGTAATTTGTTCAATTACTTTCTCCATATCTACAATCATTTTTACTCCCATAATTTCCGCTTGAAAATCTTTAAGCGAATTCGTTTCTTTCAATATGCTCATATTCAACTAAATCTTTAAAAGAAGACACATAAAGAATATTTTTATCATCTTTAGGGGAATCTTCTTGGTTTATTTTTATATATCTAGTGTTGTTATTATTTTTAATAATATTTTCATTATTACTAATTATAATATTTGCTTTTTCATTCACCGTGTCAAAGTCTTTTAATGGAAAAAAAGATATATTATCAATTAATATCCCCATCCTCGCTAAAAACATAAGAGTAGCGGGTTTAGATTTCTCTATTTCATTAGAAAAAATAAATATATTATATTCGTCTCTATATTTTTTATAAAACTCATTCACCATAAAGGTCACTCCTTCATCCGATTCTCCAGAGTACCCAAAAATTCTCATGGGAGCTTCTATGTACATAAATTCAATTAGTTCTTCAGAAGTCTCTATTCCTAGATAATCTTGTAGGTTTTCACCTCTATATTCTTCTTTAAATTCTTTTTCGGGATTATCGGCTTTATAAACCTGAATAGTCTTGCTTTTAACATCACGAATCACACCATCCAATTCTATATATATGTTCTTTTTCATTAATTAAATTTAGGTTAATTTGAATAGGAGTAAACGATTAACAGATTTAATAACCTGTTAATAATGTCAATACTTCATCTATGGCTTCATGCCTATGGTTATCTTCTAATACTGTTTTAAACACATAATTAGAATTCACTAATTTAGACATATCGACTATGGCGGAATAGTTTTTATCCTTTAAATCAATTTGTTGGTTATCTCCACAAAATATCATGGTAGAATTTTTACCTAATCTTCCTAAAGCCATATTTAACTGAGACTTAGTTAAATTTTGGAATTCGTCTACTATAACCACCGAGTTTTCAAAGGTCCTCCCTCGAAAATGAGCTAATGAAACCAGTTCTATAGATTCATCTTCTTCTAACTTTGCAAGAATTTGGGGCTTGTTATACACTTTTCTCATATTACTTCTAATGGGAACTAACCAGGGTTCCATTTTTTCTTTTTCGGAACCAGGTAAAAATCCATTATCTTCCGTAGATACGGTAGGTCGTGTTATTATAATCTTATTAACCGTTCTTTTGAAAAACATATCTAAGGCTGTTTGACAAGCTAATAATGTTTTACCACTTCCCGCTTTTCCCACAATAAAGTTAAATGGGTGGGTTAATATCGCGGCTTTTGATTTTTTTTGTTCAGGAGATAAGGTTATAGAAAATTTTACTGCTCCTTTAGGTGGTATCTTATCAATATTTTGTTTTGCCATTCTACGTTATTTAATAACTTATTTCTTGTTTTACACTATATATTTGCATCCAATGGTCTACCATTTCTTCCATCAGTGATTTAAAAGTATATTTAGGTTTCCACCCTAATTCCGTTCTAATCTTTGTAGAATCACCCTTTAAATAAGGTAATTCTTCAGGTCTCATATATTTAGGATTTTGGACTACATAATCTTTATAATCTAAATCTAAATATTTAAATACAATATTACACATTTCTCTAACAGAGTGAGTTTCCATAGTAGAAACTACCCAATCACCAGGTTCATCTTGTTGAACCATAAGATGCATTGCTCTTACATAATCATAGGAATGTCCCCAATCCCTATAGGAATCCATATTACCTAGTTCTAACTTATCTTGTAACCCTAATTTAATTCTTACAGCAGCTTTAACAACTTTATTGGTAACAAAATTTGAACCTCTTCTTGGTGATTCATGATTAAACAAAATACCATTGCTTGCGTGTAATTTATAAGCTCGTCTATAATTTCTTACTATATTATATCCAAATACTTTCGAACATCCATAAGGTGATACAGGATTCATTACCGTTGTTTCTCGTTGGAACCCATCATCCTCTACAGTTAGTCCAAACATTTCTGAAGAACTAGCTTGATAAAATTTAGAGTTAGGACAACTTCTTCTATATGCTTCTAATATGTTTAACACACCTAAAGCGTTAGTTTGTACAGTAAACTGAGGTACGTCAAAACTAATTCTCACATGTGATTGTGCAGCTATGTTATATATTTCATCTGGTTGGATTTCATCTAAAAGTCTCTCCAAACTTCCTTGGTCTAATAAATCTCCATAATAAGTTTCTATTTTACCTTCTAAATGGGTTAGTCGGGTGTCTTGATGTTCTGGGGTAGAATTTCTTCTTACAATCCCATGAACCTCATACCCAAGTTCTACAAGGTATTCGGCGAGGTAACTCCCATCTTGTCCCCCTATACCTGTGATAAATGCTTTTTTCATATTTTTTATTTTTATTAATCTTTATACATATTGTATGGGGTGGCCAGGTCTCAACTGGGTACCAATCGGTGTTAAATTTTTTAAAATAATTACATCTTTTTCATCTCTACAATAAAAAGTGTCCGCCCCAACTACTTTACCTTTATGGTAACCGTACTTAGTAGTATAGTTATGAATTTCGGTAGGTACAACAGAATGTTCTAAAATTAACAAACGTGGATTCCATTTACCTAAATCTAAACCTTCAAACACGTAGGGTTCTGAGCCATCCACATCTATAGTTATTAACTCTATCTGTTCAAAATCATCTTTATGTTTTTCTAATAACGTATCTATTTTTTTCATTGGCACAGTAATTTTCCCATTAACTGCACCATCAATCTCACTTTTATTTCTATTTCCATAATACTTCCCATACCCATTAAAATTAATGTTAGGGTTTAAAGTAGAAAGGGATGATAGATAATTTGCGTAGAAAGTTGTATTATCCTTATCTTCATTACCAGCTGCAACACCATAACAATGACAATTAGGTCGATTTTTAATTAGCATAGGGTAATAGGTCGGGTGTGCTTCCACACAAATACCTTTCCACCCTAACTGTTCTAAGAGATAAGTGTTACTATAATGTATCCCATCTATACTACCCACATCTACTAAAAATCCATTTTTAATATTTTTTTTATTAAAAAATTGTGAAATTATGGAGTCTTGTCCACCTTGGGAGTAATAATTTTTTTCATTTTTCATAATATGGTTTAATTAAGTTTTCTTTTATTAGTATAATCACCAAAGTCCCTTTCGTAAATAGTTCTCCCCCCATCAGGTGATTCGTATATTTTTTTAGTGGGGTCTATCTCTAAAGTTTTTTTATTGTCTTTTATTAGGATAACAGACATTCCTTTATTTTTTATAAATTCTGAATGTATTAGTTCAAAACTATTTGATTCTTTTAGTAGAGAACAAGGCATCATAGGTTCTCCATGACTATAACTTACCATGTCCCATAATTGATATTTCATTATTTAAAAATTTTCATTTGTGTTAGGTTTGGCCAATCTGTAACTACCCATTTCCTAGGTTTATCTTTAATAGCTTGTGGTAATTTAGAAAGTCCCATTTGTGCAGTTTCTGGGGTCATATAGTAATGGTAGCCTAGAGTATCGATATCTTGGTCTCTCCAAGGAATGTTGGGAAGTCTACCATCATAAGACATTTTTTTAAGGTGGTCTGCGGCTTCTTTATTGTCAGTTAGAATCATCCCTCCACGACCTAATGATAAATGTTTTTGAAATTGAAAACTTAAACACATAAATGTCCCTGGAATATAACTGTCTTTTTTCCACAATACAGCAGCATCAATTATATCGTTGGTAAGATAATAATAATCTTTCCATTCTATATCTTTCCATACTAAGTTTATACCTAATTTTTTTGCTAAAAAAGGTATTGAAATATATGTTCTATGAGGAACACTTATTACTTTATCATTATTTCTTCTGAGACATAATTCAACCCCATGTGTGCAACAATCTACAGCTACAGCATAGGGGGAACCATAAAATTCCTTTATTTTATTTTCAAACTCTTTTATTTTATTAAAGCTCATATTTTATTGCCTCCATATTTAAACTTATCAATGTTCCACTTTCTTTATCCATATGAGGGATATATGCTTGTGAATGGTCATCATTATCTACATGTACTGCATAATTTCTCCAGTCATATTTTTTAATTTCTTTAAAACCTATTAATTTTAACTGGGATTGTAAACTATTAAAATCATAAGTTGTTTTATGATAGATATTCTTACACCCCATTTCCATTTTACCATATAATGGTCCCAGAAATTCTTCTAATAACATCCCTTTATTAAGGTATAATTCTACCATGGATTGAAAATCGGGGACAGCAACTCTTAGTCTACCACCAGGTTTGAGTACTCTGTGCCATTCATTGAGAACAGTTGTACCCTCTTTTCTATCAAAGTATTCTAAAACATGAGAAGCATAGATTAAATCTACTGTATTATCTTCATAGGGCAATTCGAGTATCGAATGACTATCTAAATGGGGATAGTCCCCACCATCTACATGGTCCCAGTCAGAACCAAAATCTCTCCAACCACAACCCATATTAATTTTTATCATACTTTTATACTTTCTTTATCATATGAAAATAACTCAAAATCTTTTTTATATTTTTCATATACTAATTGTTTATTTTCTTCATCATAATAATCCATTAAATCATATTTTCCACTACCATTAATACTATATTTTTTATTAAAATTAATAGTTCCCAAAGTAAATTTATTAAAAACCTCTAATAGGTCTTCTTCTAAAGATTCACACCTAATTATTTTATCGTAGAAACTAATATCTCCGTCTATTGAACATAAAGTGGAGGTGGGTAAAGAAACATCCCACGCGTAATTGTCAAGTAATTGTAAATCATTAAAAGATTTATTAATAAATTGTTTAAAGCCTTCTTTTTTATCATTTTTATTGGTTATCCACTTTAATCTATTAGTTCTATCTAAAGGAGATTTAACCATTAACCATCTGTAAATAGATACACATCTAGCATATGGATTACGAACTGAGGTTATTTTTATAGGGTATGTGTCTTTCCAGAGTTTTAAGTTATTTTTTCTATCATCAAATTGGGATTTGGAATAGGATATTTCTTGTGGTGTGACATGTACGTTCCCCACCACCCTACTACGTAAAATATCAGCAATAAATTCAGAACCAGTTTTAGAATTTTTTATGTATAAAATTTTCTTTTCCATTATGTTTTATCTATTAAAAGTGTAAGTTATTTTATGGTGTGTTCACGTATCTAGTTTAAACTTTAACTAACATCTTTAATTCTTCTGTTGGAAGAGGTCTAGAACCCCGTGGACTATACCAATTACTAAAAAAACTTTGGTCTTCTACACTGAAAGTTTTAAATTTTCCATTATTTAATTCTTTACGAACAAATATCATATTACAAATAGTCATCCCTACAAGTTCGTATCCTTTTTGTTTAGCTAATTTTTCCATTGCCGGAGCACTACCTCCAAAATATTGCGTTTGGTGAAACCTAAAGTTAGGGTCGTAGGTAATCGTCACCGGTTTATCAAATCTATTATTATATTCAATAAGAACTACTTTAGGGGTATATTTTTTTAATGAATCCCACACCCAGTAATCGTTTCCATCAATATCTAAACTAAGAAAATCGAAATCGGTAGGAGTGTTATACATATCAAATATGTCATCTAGTTTTTCTTCAGGTTCACATGAAACAAACCCCGAATGCGACTCTATTTTATCCCACCATTTTTGTAAATTATTTTTTTGTGCGTTCACTTTAGTTTCATCACCCTCAATAAGCAACGCGGACCATCCCCGTTGTATTAGAGCGTATAAATTACTATATAATTTCCCATCCCAAGCACCAAGCTCTACACCATAACCATTTTTTATTTCCAAGGCTTCAAATAAGCCTTCTAATATACCGTCTTCACCATTTTGGCTAACAACATTATTTATTCCGAGTAATTTTTGTAAATTCATTTTATGTTATATTTTATATTTTATATTTTATTTAATAAATATCTTATCTAATTTTTGACCTTCATAGGGGCCTGTTTTATATTCATAGACAATGGTATCTTCTTCTAAAATTTCATACGTATGTCCTCCATAAAGAGTAAAACTTGCGTCCCCACTACCAAGGATAGGTTCAGCGATTAATGTATCATCTATATCATATAATTTACATCTTACACGACCTTTTATTACCACCCAAGATTCCTGAGCAATTTGAGAGGGATAATGTCTATCTTTTGTTATGTGTTTATGTGGTGGAAAAGTTTTATTTTTAGGCATTCTTAAAGTTGCACATTGTATAAAATTTTCTTCAGGAACCACATCTTCTCTACCTTCTATTTCTGCAAGGCGATTTATTATATGTAATAATTTATTGGGTTCTATTTTAGAATATATTTTTTCCATTATTAATTAAATTAATTTTTTAATGTGTGAGGGTAATATTCCTTTATCTTCCATTTCTTTTATGATATCGAGGTCAACATTATGTAACCTATATCTAAACAACCCATTTCCATCATTGAAGGTAGAAACCCCTTCGTTTCTAGGGGAAATTACTTTTTCTGTGTGATGTGTCCCGAGAACATCGTAACCATCATTTCTACTAATCCTATTCCCATAATGTTCCACATCCCAAGGGGTCATGTTAGGTTTTTGTAATATCCTTAACAAATATTCTTTGCTCCAGATAGAAAGGGGAAATGACGCTCTCCATTTTGTATTTTGACCCCTAACATAAATTTTTAAACCGTCCACTTCTTTATATAAAGAATGTGGTTGAATAACACCTTCTGACATGGTAGTAAAAACGTCTGTAAGGTCCACTCTTCCCACTTTGTCATGTAGTATGGTTTCTATTTTATTTATAGCTTCTACATCTGTTTGAGAAGTTAAAAAGTTATCCTCCATAGTGTATATGAAAAATTTTTCATCTAATTGCTCAAAGTATTGTTTTAAATCATCAGACCAAAATTTTGTACCTCTATCTTTACCCATACTGTAGAATGTAAAGTTGGGGGGCAGCTCAAAGGAGGGTTTTTTATACCCAATAATTTCCACTTCTTGGTGTGTAGACCAAAATTTGTTAAAAAGAAAACAATAAACTCTTAAAACGTCTTCATATTTATCTGAAGTAGATACAATTACTTTCATTATTTAATAATATTTTTAATAAACTTAAGGAATAAATCCCCATTAAACAAGTCTTTATTCTTAATTTTAGTAGACTGTAACATATGTAATTTTTTATCATCATCTTTAATTAACTCATTTAAGTGGTCATAAATTTCTTCTTTCTTATCAAAAGAGTGATAGTTTACAAAACTACTATCGTAAAAATCCTTCCCCACATTGGGGTCACCAAAATAAACAGGAATAGTATTAGATACAAACCCATCAGTTAACTTCTCTGTGGAATACCCCGCAGTAGAGGAATTTTCGAAAGAGATGACAAAATTATAATCTTTTATAAATTCTAATTTATCTTTAACATTAATATTCGTGTTGTTTAAACACCTCCCCACACAATCAATTTTAAATTTTTCCATTAATTCTTGTACCATAATATCTCTAAATTCTACACACGCACTTTGCATGTAAACAAAGTTTTTTTTCTGTATAGTTTTAGGTAAATTATTCTCTATTCTATCATATAAATCAAACCCAAATCTTCTTACATAACAAGGCATTCTATGATTACTACCCCCCATTCTTTCAAAAGATGTTATACTTCCATGAGAGTAATGGTCTACCTTCTCCCAACCCAACACCCCATCGAGTGCGGGATAACGGTGTAATAAAAAATTTTCTGGAGTGTAAAATATTTTAATTATATTTTTTTTCCCATATCTTTTATGGGTATTACCAAATACACTAAAAATTATTACATCTGGATTTGCATGTTGGTATTCTATTTCATAATGTTCTTGTAAGAATATCCCAAAAACGGGGTCGGTTACGGGGTTAAATCCAGGCCAAAAATCCACAAATTTTATTTTTATTTTATTCGAATACATAATTAAATAAGGTTATATCTTTTACATATATTTCTTTAACTATACTGATAGATTCTTTATCATAATAATCTTTGTAATGTCCTCTGGTGGAGGTATTGCTTTTGGGAATGTTCGGTATCACACCTATCTTTAATTTTTTAAATAGGTTAGTTAATTCTTCATTAAGATTTTCCATTTTTAGTACGGAATCTACCATTACCATATAATCATCATTTACAATATAAGGGTATTGGTTTTTCCATCCTGGATGTATAAATCGTTCTGGACTTTCTTTTAATAATTTAACACATTCTTTAAATGTTAATGAATTACATAAATCATAGTCTGGATGCTTAGTATGGTTATCTTTAGAATGCCAATAACTTTTATCCATTTTAGCAAATTCATACGAAGATACCACCCTATCCCAAGGATTTCTAACTATAGTAAACTTGTGATAAGGTCCATTAAATTTTGGGTGTGTACGCCAATCATAATGCCCATGAGGACTTAAAGATAACTTATTTATTAAAGATGTGCCCGCGTTCTTTGGGATGTGTATAAAGAGAATTTTGTATTTTTCCGAAACCGCCATTATAACATAACTTTAAGTAATGTATGGTCTGCTTTATTATCTACTAATATGGTGTCGTATTTTAATGTATTTAACCCTTCTTCTTTATGATAATTATTATCTGGGGTATCTCTAAAATCCCTCATTTTATTCCTATTATTTTCATAATTTGGGTGATGGGGTCCTGCAGGTCTATGAGGCAAAGATTTATATTTATTCATTCTTTTATCGACATTTAAACCTTCTTTTACACACCTTAATCTAAGGTCATCATCTTCACCACCCCAACCCCAATATTCGTTACTAAAACCGTTAACTTTTTTAAAATCAGTTTTATTAAACATTGTAACACCCCCAAATAATTCTTCATAATGGACACGCCATCCTAAGTAATCTAGTAATCGAGCTAGGTGAGTAGGACATCCTACATATTCATAATTAGCATCTTCAATGGGTAATAAATCTACATCATGAAAACAAAAATAATCACACCCATCCTTAAGAAAATCATACCCAACATTCATAAGTTTAGCTCTATTAAATGGTTTTTCATCATTTTGTTCTACTATCACTATTTTATGAGGGATTTTTTCTAAAAAGTCTTTCATGTAGGGAATAAATTCCTTCAGATGGGATTCCCTGTCCCTATATGGGACCACTATTCCTAATATTTTTTCCATTATTTAATTATTTTATAAGCAGGACGTAATTGACTATGTCCTAGATAGTTTATTTCTTTAAAATTAAAGGGGTTAAAGACATTATCATAAAATTCGGGAGTGTCTATTTGTGCGGCACCATTTCCTTCAAAGTATATACCTTCTTTAGTATTTTTCACTATGTAAGTGAAACTTTTATCTACATCTATAATTTCTTTAGTTCGATAAATTGCTTGATAAATTGTCCAGTCCCATTCTTTAACCACCTTTTCCACATCTTGTTCAAAAGACTCTAAATTAAAATCTATGGTGTTATTAACGATATCTAAACCTAAGATATCGGAAATTTTAGCTCCTGTATTTATTACACATTCTTGATAATCAAAGTTATATATTTTTTTAGCTCCATTAAAGTAAGCTTCTATTGCTGCTTGACCTAAATTACCTCCAAAATCCACCACCACTTTATCTTTAAGATTGGTAAAGTCGTATATCTCAGTATATCTGGGTTCTTGTACTCTTTGTCCACGAAGTCCTACTTCTCTAATTTGTTGGTATCGAGGGAACCAGGTACATGTAGAACCGAAAGCGTTTATAGCATCTTTATCCATTGGTCTTAAGTACTTATTTAAATCTAATCTCCTCACTATCACATAACAATCTAATTCTGTCTTACCCGCTTCTAATGCGGACATAACCCTATGCATCCCATCTACTTGGTATAGGAACTCTGGAACGTCACTAAACATATAATCTTTTAACACACCTGGATGTGTAAGGATAATCGGGGTGAACTCATCACCATTAGTGAAATTATCTTTATATTTGGAGTACTCTTTAAATAATGGGTTTTTTCTCCATGAATCCTTATCTTTAAAAGATATTTTAGCTGTAGTTTTTATTAAAGCTAATTTATTTAATTTTATGTTGGGTGTGACACTTCTGTTGAACTGTCTTTCTGCGATTATCCTGAACAAATCAAAAATAGTAATATCTTCATTTTTAAAGTAATCTTCTAAAATCCCTACTGCGGGTAATACATTAGATTTGATAGTTAAATCACATTCTAAATTAACATACTTTTCTAGATTATTAAATTGTTGTTGTTTTAAAACCGTATCAGGTTGGGAAAATAGGGTGTTATTGATTCTATACATTATTTAAATTAAATTTTTTTTCTTCTTTTATTATATTATAAAATTTGTCGGGTGCACCGCCCATCAAAGCTTGTTTACCATATGTCCACTCATTATAGTAATTAACAATTTTATCTATATTTTTAAAGTTAGGGGAAGCGGAAGAATTTGTCAACTTAACTTTAATATCTTTTCTCACATAACTCATATGGTGCATCTCAATCTCTTCTCGTGTAAAAATTTTACTTTTACCTGGTTCCATTCTTCGTGTTGGGTCAACTAATACGGGAAAGGGATGTCCCATAACATAGACTCTTCCCCTTCTTATTTTAAATATAAGAGACACATAATAATCTTCTTTTGGGTCTAGCCTATATACTGGTTCCTTATAGTAAGTTATCATTTGACATGCGGAAGAATCCAAATCTTCCTTTATCATTTTTTCTTTTAAGTATTTAAATTGTTTGTCAGTATAAAATTCATCTGAATCCATAGCCATATGATGTGTGCATCCCGCACCTTCCGATAAAAAAAGACCTATATTTCTTTTACTTATCTCATTAATGTGTCCACCCCCCTTTAACTGGGGCCTATATTTATATAATTCATCTATAAACCCTAAACTTTTTAATTTATCTAATAAAGGCACTAAATCCTCATTACACTTATTACCAAAGTTAGACACCTCTTGGTAAACTACCGAAATGTAGTCTACATTTTCTCTTATACTGCGGATAGAATCTTCTAACAATTCTTCCCCATCAAAAAGATTATAACTAATACCTAATTTCATTTTATGTTAATTGTTGTTTAAATTTATTGTGAATTAAATGTTTAAGTTGTAATGCATTAATATTACTAAAATAATGGTAGCATTGGGTGTTCTTAATAATTGTGGGCATTAACCTGTTAACATAATCTTCACTTTCTCGTTTTAATTTATTTGGGTCCTTTTTCCTAGTTTGACTTTCATAGTGATACGCTACCCCTTCTCCCACAAAATAATTTTTTAATCTTTTATTTAGACATTTAATATTTAATTCTACATCTTCAAAACATTCATTGTAGTTTTCATTTAAACCTCCCAGAGTTTTAAAAAGAGTTTTTCTAATCATCATAAAGGCAGCCGTATTACCAAACACTTCTTTAGTGTGTTGATGGTAATTAAAATAAGAACCTAAGCCGTGGTGGGTTATTCTAATATTATGTTGTTGGTCTACAAAAGCCATTACACCTGAATGTTGGATGGTACCATTACCAAAGTGGAGTCTTATTCCTACTGTGCCTACATTTTTTTTAGTGTTAAAAACATTAACCATTTGACTTATAGAGTTATTTAATAATTCTATATCATTATTAGAAAATAGAATCAACTCCACATCGTCATTCATATAATTAAAGACCACATTATTATTAATTGAAGCAAAATTGTAATAATCGTATTCAATCAATTCTATTTCTATATGATTTTTATTTTCATTTATAAATTTTTTAATTTCATCTTTTTCTACTGCTGAAGACCCAGTATCTGCAATAAACACTTTAATATTAGGATAAGAATCTTGTAAGAAGAAAGATTTTATGCACTTGGTTAATAAATGGACGTTTCCTTTGGTGGGTATAACTACGCCCACTCTGGGGGTTTTCTTTAATTTAAATTTTTTATTTTCTGAGAGTATAGGGGGTTCAATCACTAAAGGAAGCTCATAAGTGTATTTTTTGACAAATTGTCTTCTGTTATTCTCCCATTCCTCATTAGTCATGCCTATAGATTTGTGAGTTATCCGAATGTTTGACATTACACCTAATTTCACACCTTTTAGGTGATTAGAGATACAAAAATCTATTTCATAAAAATGAAATCCGTTGAATTCTTCATTAAAGGAACTCTCAATCCTTTGTTTATGGACCACGAAAAAAAGACCATCTACTAATAATGATTGTAATATTTTATCCCCAAAACTAGGACAATATATACTATCCCATGATTTGCCTTCATGTGAATGTTTAACTTGTCCCATCATTTTATGGGGGTCTTCCCACCATTTACCTGTGGAGGGCATAGAAGTTGTTCCCGCCACTCCTAATATTCCGAAATCTGTATTTTTAAAATGATTAATTAGTTTTTTACCCCAGTTCTTAGTATTAAAAATAATATCGTCATGACAAAAAACAACAATATCATTTTTAGTTTCTTTTAATCCTTGGTTGTAAAATTTAGTTAAAGACTCACCTTTATTGATATATTGTATAACTTCTACGTCTTTAACACCACACGTTTTTTTGATGTGTTCTATATGTGGTGGATAATCTTCTTTTGTACAATAAACAACACTTATCATTACATGTAAGATTTAATGGTTTCTACTAACCCTAAAGAAAAATTCATAGTGGGTTTCCATCTTAGTTTAGTATATAATTTATCATAATTTATCGAATACCTTAAATCGTGTCCTATTTTATCATTAACAAACGATATAAGACGAGATGATGTTCCTGGGACCACACCTTTTAAAGTATCATAATTCCTACAAATAATCCTTACAAGTTCTAAATTAGAATATTCGTTTCCACCCCCTATATTATAATGTTCTCCTATTTTACCAGTATGATAAACCACATCTAACGCTTGGATATGGTCTTCTACATGTACCCAGTCACGTATATTATCACCACTACCATATATCGGTATTTGACTATTTTCTTTTAAACATTTTATAGTTTTAGGGATAAGTTTTTCTTCTTGTTGGTTGGACCCATAATTGTTGGAGGAATGGGTGACTGAAGCATTTAAACCATAGGTATCGACAAAAGAATCTACCAAGAAATCTGCACTTGCTTTAGATGCTGCATAAGGTGTGTTGGGTTTAAATGGGGTAAATTCATAAAAAGTTCTTCCATCATTATATTCTAACCCACCATAGACTTCATCAGTGGAAACTTGAAGAAATCTACTGTTGTATTTTACAGCATTTTTTATTAGAGTGTGTGTTCCTAAAATATTAGTTTGTAAAAATATATGGGAGTCCTCGATAGGATTATCTACACCCGCATCAACCGCAAGATTTATAACTCCATCGAATTGGTATATTTCATAAATTCTATCTACAAATCTTGCTAAACTAATATCCACACGATGTAATGTAATTTTATCTTTTATGGAATCTAAATTATCTAAATTACTCATCGATGTAAGAGAATCCATAACATGTATTTTGTAATTAGGGTATTTTTCTACCATGTATTTTACCAAATGGGAACCTATAAATCCCGCTCCTCCTGTTATTAATATAGTATTGTGTTGCATATTTTTATTTTTTTCCTGTACTACCAAATCCATCCTCTCCTCGAGTAGTGGAATCTAAGTTAGTTACGTGTGTAAGAGTAGACCATTGTGGAGTTAACACAGGTGCAATGACCCCTTGTGCAATTCTATCTCCGTTCTCAATTTGAAAATCAGTTTCCCCTAGATTAATTAATATTATTTTAATTTCTCCACGGTAGTTACTATCTACCGTTCCCGGTGTATTTAATACCGTAATACTAAATTTTGCGGCTAATCCACTGCGGGGCCTTACCTGTAATTCATAACCTCTAGGAATCTCAAAGTAAAGACCTGTAGGGATGATAGACGTTTTACCTGCTTCTACCATTATATTTGCTGTCTTCAGAGGGTTATAATCTGGTATATGAGCACGTAAATCAAATCCACTATCTCCTTCATGAAAATAAGAGGGGTCCACATTACTACTTTTATTTATAAAATTTATTTTTATTTTAGGGGCATTTAACATATCCATGTTAACTTTAAGATTTTCGATATCCTCTAAATCTATACCCCATTGTTCTTTAATGGTGGGACTTTCCTCATTAGATTCATTTAATTCAGTTGTCAGTTTTTTTAACTTATCTAATTGACCTATTACAGCTTTTAAGTCTTCATATTTTTTTAACATAATGAAATATTTTTTACTAAATTTATTGTTGCTATAACATCTTTTTCACAATATTCTTTTATATTGTCATCCCTCTTTACCCCTAACGATTCTTCCTTTCCTTCAGGCCAATCATAGTAATACTTATGCATTTTTTCACCATTAAGTTCCCCACTTTTAGGTGAGTCAACATTTAATGAAGCACATACTAAATCTAGAGAAGATAACCCTATATAAGAATTAAAATTCCACACTTCCTTAGTGTCAACTACCCGAGTTTCCCAAGGCTTATCGTTATAAGTTGGTAATATGGGGGGTATAGTTAACCCATGAACTAATATTTTTTTACCTATATAAGGTAAGTCAAAACTTTTTATATTGTGCCCACATAATCTAAAACCTAATTTATTAATTCTATTAAATAATGTTATAGTGTGGGATAAAATTTCTTTTTCGTCCCCAACATAACTATCTAATTTAAGTTCTCCATTTTGTAGAATAAACCCAACAGACACACAAACTATTTTCCCAAATTCTGGTAATAAAGCTGCTTTTTTTATAAACATTTCATTACTCGATAAACTATCTTCTTTTGGGTATCTACGTTTACAATACTCATATCCTGTTTCTTCCCATAGTTTATATAAGTTAGGGAATTCTGAATGTAGAGAATCTAAATCTTCTTCAATACCTACCGTTTCTATATCTAGAAATAAAAGTTTATTTATGTCATTAATCATTGTTGGTAATATTTAGGGGTTAAGGTGGGGTGTAAAATATCCTCATAGGGTGCTTTGACTAGGGATACAATTTCTGAATCTCTAGTGTCCTCTTTAAGGTATCTACTTACTCTAGTAGTTGCTTCATAAACTGATTCTGATTCTACTATATATTTAAATTTTTTAACTTTGGGGTTACCATTTCCATCTAGGGCCCCTGTTTCGAATGCTACGATTGCTTGATAATACATGTGTTTTGTTTTTAATGTGATTTTATTATTTGTCTATATATTTCGGCTCGGTCTTCCGTCACCTTTTTTATATGGTATTTTTGTACTGTTTCATATAATCTTTCACCCAAATCAGTTATAAGATTTGGATTATTAACTAATCTTTTAATATGTTGATACCATTGTTTATGGTTTCTACTTTCATCTACCAATAAGGAATTGCCTGTGGTATTAAAAGTACCACCTTTTTCATAGGCGTTAATACAGTCTATTTGGTATGGACCGTAATTTTGTGCAATTAATGCTTTTTTATGAAACCCAGCTTCAATTACTTTTAGTTGTGATTTAACTTGATTAAAAATATGTGGTTTGAGGGGAGCTAAACTAATATCGAATTTGTTATAGTTACTCGCATAAGTCGTTATTGGTTTTGTCCATACTCTACGGTAAGGTGTGTTACTATCCCCGTATTCTTCACCGAAATTAAATTTATGTAATTCTTTATGTTGTTCATTATCTACTATACGATAGTTACCTGTAAAAATTTGTTCATATTGGTACCATACCGACTCCAATGGTTTTATTGGCCTTGTTCTTTCTTGTTTAGTTTTGGGATTTAATTCGGTTATTGTACCTCGAGTATCAAACCCACATAAAACAAATTGCATCTTATCTTTAAGATTATGTAGTTTGCCTACCACTCCCGATAATATTTGTAAGTCTGCCAAATGGGAGGACCCACCTAACCACCCTATGCGGACCCTATCACTTTTTTCTGCATTGGGTGTGAATTGTTTTTCACTTGGGTCTACCGCATTTGGTAACACAAAAACTTTTTTACAGTGTCGTAATATTTCTTTTCTAAAAAGTGGGGTGGTAGTAATAACATACTCCGCTAATTTTAAATTGGTGGTTATTAGTTTATCCATCCCTTTGTTTTTTATTAACATATAAGCGGGATGTTCTTTGTTGGGTAACCAGTAATCATCTATATCCATAATGGCAGGAACTCCCAATTTTTTAATTTTGGGTGCTGCTTGTTGAGATATTTCATAATTAGGGTGTAGAGAGCGATGATAATGAATTAAATCATATTTCTTTAAGAAGTTTTCATCATTAAGTTTAGGTTCGTAGTCGATATCTATCCAGAATTCTTCTGGGTATAATTTCTGTAGATAGAGGTGTGGGTCAACGGACCTAAATTTTGAAACTCCTGTCCTATCACTCGGGATAACCAGTATTTTATATTTTGTCATAAGTCTAGTATAATTAATGTAGAAAAAAGATACAGACTTTTAGAGAAATAGTCAAACAAAAAAAGAGAGGATTTCCCTCTCTTTTATTATACCACTCTATTTAAAATATTTTATTTAATGGTTTTAACACTTTTAATATTCCCCGTAAAAACCTTATTACCAACCCTAAGTTGTAAGTTCTCTTTTATTTTGGTAGATTCTAACAATACGTTTTCCTCTTTCATAATTTCTTTAATACATTCTTTTATCGTTTCTTTTAAAGTATTTTTATCCATATCCATATTTCCTAATGTAGGAATTGGGTCAGAGGTGGGTTGGGTAGTAAAAGATGTTGGGGTAGTTGAGGGGGGAACATTAACATTAGAAGTGTTTCTCATTTTATTCACACTATATTCTTCAGAATTCATCTTTTTACTCACTTTATCTATAAAAGATTCGGATAATGTTCCTGCAGGTGATGGGTCAGGTATCGGATTTTTTATCATTGCACTTTTAATAGCGTCTGGTAATTTAGAATTCATGATAGCTTCTTTACTCATGTTAGATTTAGGGCTCATATTTGGTTGTCGAGGAGCTTGTATCGTTGGGTTGGGCAATTGAGCTTCCTGTAAGTTATTGGTAGGGGGTGTAGTATTGGTAGGGATTGACCTATGGTTTCCTCTTTGATTCATAGCACTATGTTCCATGAATTTTTTTGCGTTTAATAAGCTTTGTTCTAAATTTTTCATTTAATTAAAATTTTGCGTTTCCCCATACTTGATTCATACTTTTATCACCATTCGGGTTATAATTAGGTCTTACTTCAGTAAATTCATCCATTGTTGGACTCCAGTGTCTTATTTTATTTAAGACGAAAAATTTCCACCCTGGAATCTCTGTATCTGTAACACCTTCTGTTTGCCAAGCTCTTACGACTGGTTTATTTCTTTTTGTGGTACCAGCACATACAGGCTCTATAGTTCTCCACCCTGGATTATTCACATTGTCTCCTTCGTAATATATGGTCGTAACTTTTTTATTTTTTATAGCTTTAAGAACTTCTTCTTTATTTGCTACTTCTAATATAACCGCACGAAGGGAGTTGTAAAGTTTCATAATTAAAAAACTTAAGAAGTTAAATTAATGGTGTTACCACCAATAGCGTTATCGTCCGGTACACTGTAACCATTACCCGAATTATAAGCATTTGTTTTTACATTATCTTTTCTAGTTAAAACATCGGTTTTAGTTCCCGTATCTTGGTCACGCACCCCTAGAAATACTGTTGTACCCCTACCTTTTTCATCACCATCACTTAACGCGTGGGGGTGTTGTGGTCCGTATTTGTCTGATTTAGGACTATAAATATTTTTAGGGAATAATTTATCCCTTTCTATTTGAGCGTAATCCGATAATTTAGCTCCTGGTTGTGTTTGTTGTTCTGCTGCCATGATATTTTATTTTATAAATATTTTTATTTTAGTTTATTTTTAATAGTTTATTTTTAATAGTTTATAAGTTTGTTTATTTTTTTTATTGATTCTCTTAAAGTATTAGCCTTATCCACAGTGGGAATGGTAACTTGTGTAGGGTTACGGTTACCATCTTTTTCATGTTCATCATAATGTGTATTCATCATCCCCGCATCCATTTTACTTTTCCTACCTATGGATTTACTGTCTCTAAGTTGTTTTTCTAATTCGTAAAAAACTTTTTTCCCATAATCACCTCCAGTTAATTTATAGGGGTAACCTTCTTCATCAGCGTTTCTAAAAAAATTATTTATTTTTTTTAGTAATTCCATACTAATAACTGGGTTTTTAATAATGTTAATAGCTCTTTCATATCCTTCAGTATTTTTAGGTCCATTAAAATCTTGCACTCCTAATTTAATGTGTTTTACACATTTAGAGGGTACTTTAATTTGGTGTCCTTTTAACTGTTTATCTGACATATTATATTTTATTTAAAACTTCTTCAGGGGATATTCCTTGTGCATCACACGCTTTTTTAAATCTCGACGCCATCCTATCCAAGACCGGGTTAGATTTTGTTATATCATGTAACTCTACCTCTTTAGGTGGTAGTGTAAAATTTTCTTTTTCTTCAGGTTTATTTAACAAGACTTCTAACATGTCTTTCATTTTATTATTTGATAATTCCACCAATCTCTGTTTATCTCCATGAAGTGAATCTTCAGTATCTTTGACTTTCTTTCCATATTCCTTACTAGCTTTCTCTGTCGCTTTATGAGTACTTAAATTATATTCATCTTCAAAATGGTCTATTGTTTCTTGACCCGTCATTAAATCTATTTCTTCATTATCACCTAATGCAGCTCCTTGGTACGACTCCCCCCAATATCTTTTGTAATAATATCCAAAAGGATTGGCTTTTTGGTGTGCAGTTTTTACCATATCATCACTGGTACTTCTACTTATCTTATTACTTTTATTAATACCTAAAGGAATTTTTGAATTTAAAAGGGACCCGTCAAAGTCTACTAATTCATCTAACTCAGTTTCGTTTTTCCCCCCTAACTCTTCATTTTCCCACATTTCATGGTCTTGTTTAGGGTGAACTTGTTTACAACTTTTACCTTTATGTTCTAATCTATTCATAGTTTCTTTTTATCTATAAATATTAATGCATTCATTAAATATTTATTTATGTATGGGACCACAAAATTTAAACAATTATTATTTCAATAAATTAGACGCTAGATTAGATTATAGTAGTTATTATGATATCTTTTTAGCATCAGACGAATGGGATTACAATCGAGAGGTTGTATTTTCCCCTTACCTTATTTGTGTGATTGAACACCTCAATAACTATCTTAGTGGTAACACTTGGTGTTCGGATTGTTTACCTCTCTGGATTGATTTAAGTAATCCCGCGTCTACCCGTCAATTACACCCTTATTTGTGTACAGAATACGATGAAAATAATACCTTACTAAGTTTACCTTATTGGTGTTCATCGACCCCTACTGAAGTAGACACCAAGTGTAGGTGCCCTAAATGTGAAAACCAAGATTATACGGGGTATACTGAATTTGTAGAATCTATCTGTGATGTAGGGTTAACGGGAGTAGATAATGGATTGGTACAATATATGAGTGGTAATACAACGGAATTTGATGTTTGTAAACTTTCATTAGTTAAAGTTAGTGCATTTACAAGTACAATAACGGGAGTTACGGGGACTTACTGTCAACCAATCGATATAACTTTAGGTATAAACACCCCACTCCAAGTTATAAATGATATATATAGTTATAATTTATTGGTGGAATATCCTTGTAGTGGACCTAAAGTACCCTTATATGAAAATGGTATTGTCGTAACAGGTTCGTCAACAGTTAATAACTTTAAGTTAGTTAGGTCTGGTATGGCCTATTCGGGTTGTTGTAATTTTATTGCGGAAAGTGGATATACGTTTACTATTTCAGATGTCAATATCATTCTTTCTTCTACTACACAAAATAATGGTATTTTTACTGGTAAGACCACTATAGATTATGGTTACTGGGAAGCCCCATGTAAAGTAGAATCACTTAAAATATGGACTGAAATGCCAGAAATCTATAAGTGGGACCATTTACATTATGATAGAAGATTTAAAATGAAACAAGTCACTGGATTATCCCAACACTATAGTTATGGGATAGAATCGGTGTCGGGAGAAACGGAAGGATATTATAATAATTTAAGAGGAGGATTTTACCAAGGATTTTATGAACTTTATGGGTACCCTTATCAAGTGTTACCTGAAAGAGTAGAGTGTGGGTGGACAATAGAAAGTCTTTTAAAATTTGAGCAGGCGTGTCCTCCTCTTACCGAGTGTATAATTCCTGGTACCAAAATATTAAATGACGTATATCCCAACAATGAAGGAATTTATTTTTATATGGGTACACGAGCTGAAAATAAATTTCATAATTTCTATTCCGCGGAAACTAATTTAATAACTTGTCAACAAAATGACTACAGTTGTGAGGGTATTCCCACACAAATAATAACTACGGCAACTACTGACCATTGTGGGAATATAACACATATTATAACATCTACTTATGATGAAAAAATAGATTCACTTAGTAATGCATTTGCTTTACGATTAACCGAAGAAGGTCGGGTTGGTTATCGTGCTTTATATTATACGGGAAGTTGTGTAACTACCTATAGTGATAAAAAAGTATTAGATTGTGATACTGGAGAATATTATGTAATTGATGATTGTGTTACAGGATTAACTTATACTTCTGGTTATACCATAGTTGAAAAATACAGTGATATTGTTTGTGGTTTAACTGGAGAAACGTTTTTCAATTCATGTCCCTGGTTATTGGTAAGTGCAAGATTCCAGAGAGATTATTGTTATGATGGTTGTGACCTTTTAAATATGGGTGGTGTTAATGACCTTATAAACATCCCTATATTAGACACTGCCGGTTATATAGATTCTGGTTTGGGAAATACGACAGCAACGTTGGTTAGGGAAGCCCCATTAATGCCAGGTTTTAATGATGAGGGCAATAAAGTGGTTGTGAGTGGGCAGTATATAGGTGATACAGAAGTAAAACCAACTGCATGTACAAGTGGGTGTACCTCATCATCTTGTATAGTGTGTGGACCAGGTTCAGGTTGTACAACAAACTACACTAAATTAGTTGAAGAAATTTTATTTTCTAAAATATGGTCAGATGAAAAATTCTTAAGAACGGGAACATTAACAATTTTTGTTAATGGTAGACCCGTCTTGACAGACCCCGATTTTGAAGAGATAATACCCAGAAGATTAAATACGGAAAAACAAAAACAGGTAGGTGTACCATTTAACATTTCGTGGGGAGGTGGAACCCAAGGCCTTATAGATAACCAAACATTTAGTGCGGATACAAGTGGTAATACTATTACGTGTCCACCGTATGTACAAGACCCAAACGATTTAGGTTTATTAATAGAAAAGAATTTTGCGGGAACATATATGGGGGGAATATCTCAATTAAGGTATTATATTAGACCTTTGGGTGTTGATGAAATTTTCCACAATTTCTTAGTTAATAAAGACCGTTATGATTTAGTAGATTGTGCTGGTGGTTGTACGAATGGGTGTGGACCATGTCCCGCTATCATCATAAGAGATTGTGATTCTTTAGATATAATATTAGATTTTGCTGTAGGACAAGATGTGACTTCAGTAGATAGTTTAGCTCAATTTATAGTACCACCAGAATATGTGTCAGCAAGATTTACTGGAGTGTTGGTAGATAATGTAATAAGTTATACCATAACGGTAATAGAAAATATGGGTGTAGGGCCTAGTAATGTGGTTACTACACCATTTTTAGCGGGACCAACGGATATAATAAAAGTAGATATTGTAAAATTTGACAACACAAAAGAATCTAAAGTAACTATTATTGGCAATTTAACTAAGTAAAAAACTATTTATAAAATAAAAAAATATGTCTTGTAAATGTAAAAATATCATAGAAAACTTCCAAGGAGGCACAATCCCTTTAGATACAATATTTGGGGGTAACGTTCAAATATGTGGTGCCGGTAAAACCCTAAGTGTAGAAAATATAATAGGCTGTTCACCAGTAACCATAGGTAATGACAGTGGGTGTACATCTGGTAATACAACTTTAGTCGTTAGTGGAAGTTCGGTATTTGGTTGTGATGTTGACATACTGGGTAATATATACAGTGGAGGGACAAACCTATTAGATATTTTTTCTACCACTACCTCATCAGGTTCAACAGGGGGAGGAACCTTTACAGGAAATACTTCAGCTACCTGCATAAATGAATTATGGGTTTCTAATATTTCTGGTTGTAGTCCAGTTACAATTGGCACGGAATTAGTAGTTAATGGTATAATGAGTGGTAAAACTACCACACTAATTGGTAATAACAATCCTGGTAGTAGTAGTAAAGCTGGTTTAACCCCTACCTTAACAATATTCGATAATCCTGGTTCTGGTGGTGGAACACAAAATTTTGCTGGACCAACCGTAAGATTTTCCGATAACGGTAACGATGGTGAAATATTCTATCGTTATAATGGTGGTGGTTCAGTGTATAGTAATTCATTTAACTTTACTAGTGATGGTGGGTTTAATTTTGACGCCTCAGGAAATCATGGAAATAACGCTACTTTTTTCAGAATTGCCAAAGGACAAGCACAAGTATCAATCGCAGAAAACGCTTCCGCACCTAGAACAGATTTTAAAATACACAACGGTAATGGTGGTACCGCTTACAGTAGAATGGGTGTGGGTGCACAAAGTGATTATTGGTATATGGAAGCTGACGACGTTAATACACCTATGCATATCGGGTATGATGATGGTGGGGTGGACACTAATGTAATTACTTTTACTAAAAAAGATGGGACGTTGGAGGGTTCCTTTACTATTTTAAGTGGCCTTACTGGTAATACTTTAACACTAACTAACATACCATCTTATAATGACGACTCTGCCGCAGGAACTGGTGGATTAGTTACTGGAGATGTATACCAAACATCTGGAACGGGAGCCGCTCCGTTAAACGCAGCAGGAATATTAATGATAAAACAATAAAATCTGTATTTATAAATAAAACACAACTATGGAATTTTTTATAAGAAAAGACTCATTAGAACCAGTATTAAAAATGCAATTGATACAGGATGGTAGGAACGATTTTAGGAAGTTTTATCAGGGGTTAGAAAATGCTATGTTAAGTTTTTCTATGAAAAAGGTTGATACTGGAGAATATGTAATTTTAAATAAAGCTGCTGGTATTGTACAGAAAACTGAAATAGACCCAATCAATGACCCAGAATATTATATATATTATAGGTGGCAACCAAGCGATGTGATGGAATCTGGTAGATATCAAGGTCAGTTTTTAATAGAATTTTTAACCGAGGGTACACAGTTAGTGGCACCGATTCGAGAAGATTTATATGTCAATATTCAAGAAAGTTTTGGAATAATTTAAATTGACATCCCCCAAATAGTTTCTTATATTTTAATTAATGTTAAGTAAAATTCACCAGACGTGTGAAGCTAATGTTACAAACGAAAATTATTATATATGAAACCCACACAAGAAGAAGTCCAACAATTTTTAGAGGGGACAGACCCCGAAAAACATATAGTCGCGGTAGAATACGATTACCGTAGTAGCTCCATATTTAAAATCAAAGAAGACCCAATTAACGGCAAACAAATCGTTAAAGATAAATTTGTTCCTTTTGCGTGGGTCGGTGATTTACGCCCCCATAATTTTTACTCAAATAGTAAAGTTAAGCAAAAGGAAGCTATGACTAAACATGGGATTGTTATAGAAAAACTTAATAACCATGACCAACCCAGGTTAGTTAATGGATTAAATTTTATAATTAAAACAACCAAAACTTACCAAAACCTAGTCGCTTTTTTTAGAGATGGTGGAGTAAATCCGTGGGGTGAGAATAGTAGGCAGTCTATTATTATCTTAACCCCAGTTGAACAGTACTTAATTCAGAAAGAAAAAAGATTATTTAAAGGATTTGAGGATTATAATGACATTCATAGATTAGTGTTTGATATTGAAACTACCGCATTAAGACCTACTGATGGTATGATTTTTTTGGTGGGTTTATTAGATAATAGAGGGAATAGTAAAATATTTTATGCTCATGATGATGAAAGTGAGAGACAATTAATTATTAATTTTTTTGAAACCTTGAATAGAATTCGGCCTACAATTATTGGTGGGTACAACTCATCATCATTCGACTGGGAATGGATGTTCAAAAGAGCAGAAATATTAGGGCTTAATATTACTGAAATATCCAATACCCTACATCCAAATATTAATATTAACAGAAGAGAATCTCGATTAAAATTAGGTGCAGAAATAGAAGATTATATGTCCACTAAGATGTGGGGTTATAATATAATTGATATTGCTCATGCGGTTAGAAGAGCACAAACCATTAATTCTGATATTAAGTCTTGGGGGTTAAAATACATAACCCAATATATTGGAGCAAACAAAGAAAGTCGGGTATATGTTCCTGGAGATAAAATATCTTCCATATATGAAGAAAACCTAGAGTATTTTTTCAATCCACGTACAGGAAAGTATAAGTTAAAAGATACTGAAGGGTTAGCGGACTTATTACAAAAACACCCCAATATTTATGAAGAAGTTAATGGACAACATATTATTAAAAAATATCTAGAGGGGGATATTGAAGAGACATTAACAGTAGATGAAGAATTTAATCAAGCTTCCTTTTTATTAGCTTCTATGGTACCTACTACATATGAAAGAGTTTCAACTATGGGAACAGCTACATTATGGAAAATGTTAATGTTAGCCTGGTCCTATAAACATAATTTAGCTATTCCACAAAAAGATGAAAAAAGGCCTTTTGTGGGGGGATTATCGAGATTATTAAAGACGGGATATTCTACCAACGTATTAAAATTAGATTTTAGTTCACTATATCCATCTATACAATTAGTACATAAAGTCTTTCCTGATTGTGATGTTATGGGTGTGATGGAGTCTATGTTAAAATATTTTAGAGATACTAGAATTAAATATAAAAAATTAGCTTCTAAATATTATGGGGTAGACAATAAAAAATCTTCTTCTTATGGTAGAAAACAATTACCAATTAAGATTTTTATAAACTCCATGTTTGGTTCCTTGTCTGCGCCCCAAGTTTTTCCATGGGGAGAAATGGATAGTGGGGAAATGGTTACTTGTACTGGTAGACAATATTTACGTCATATGATTAGATGGTTTATGGAACGGGATTATGCTCCCCTGGTGTTAGATACGGATGGTGTTAACTTTTCAACACCTGAAGGTGTGGAAGAAAGAATTTATGTGGGTAAAGGAAATAATGAATTAGTAGAAGTGGGGAAAGAATATAAGGGAGCAGATGCAGATGTGGCAGAATATAATGATTTATATATGATAGATGAAATGGGGTTAGACACTGATGGAACGTGGCCTTCTTGTATAAATGTTGCTAGAAAAAATTACGCTTTATTAACTGATAAAGGTAAAGTTAAATTAACTGGTAATTCTATTAAATCAAAAACATTACAAGGTTTTCTAGTTAAATTTATAGATGCTGGATTAGAAATGTTATTAAAAGGAGACGGAAAATCTTTCATTGAACATTATTATTCATATGTGGAAAAAATATATAATATGAAAATTCCGTTATCTCAAATAGCTAATAAATCTAGAATTAAATTAACGGTTCCCGAATATAAAGAAAGAGCTAAGAGAGTAACTAAAGCTGGCAACCCTATGTCTAAAATGGCACATATGGAATTAGTTATTAGAGAAAACTTAAGGGTTAACTTAGGTGACACCATCTACTATGTTAATAACGGAACAGCAATGTCCCATGGTGATGTACAAAATAAAAAACTTAAAGATGGTACTAAAGAAACTATTTTAAGGTGTTATAGAATTCCTGAGAAAGATATAGAGGAAAATCCCGAAACATGTGGAGAATATAATGTCCCTCGTTATATGAACACTTTTAATAAAAGAGTAGAACCATTATTAGTGGTTTTTAAAGAAGAAGTTAGGGACAGTTTAATAGTAACTAACCCTGAAGACAGACAATTTTTTACTAATAAACAATGTGAATTAATAAATGGACTTGCTAGAAAAGAAGGAGACCAAGATGACTTAGAAGAAGTTCTGTCTATTTCTGCCGAGGAAGAAGTATTTTGGGATAAAATGGGTGAAAACCCACACAAATTTTTAGAACCTTTAGGAATTTTTTAAACCGTCAGAAGATAATACATACCATTCAGTCCCTTCACAGAGTAGTTCTACACTACTTTGGGGACCCATATTAATTTCTTCCCATTCCTCATCAATCTTACCTATCTTAGGTTTAATTATAACATTAGCCATAGATTTAATATAAAATCTTTTTAAATTCACACCATCTAATGTTATGGTTAAATCATTTTTAGCAATTATATATCTGGTTTGAGATGTAGTATAATCTTCAGATATTACTATAGGCAAATTTTCACTTGTTTCTTTAGTATTAGATAATTTAAGTTGGGTAGTAGGGTCATTTTGTATAACGGAAAGTAAAGCTACTGTTAAGAGTTTATAACTCACCCCATCTGGTTCTCCTTTGATATTATAAGTAACAAAATCGGTTAATCCCACGTCATGTACTTGTTCTGCTATTAGTCCCACCGATTTTTTATTATTAGATTTCCATTTGAAACTCACTGGTGTTAACTTTAAGACCGCACTAAGTTGTTGTGGGGATAAAGGTTTTATATCTTTTTTATATCTTAGAGAAGAAGCTGCTCTATATATTTCTCCAGTAGTGGTGTCCATTTCTAAATCATTATAAGCTCCTACCGGTATGAGGCTTGGTAATATTTGAATTGCGGATTTGCCTATAGTTAAGTCTGGGGTTTGACCTATAGAAAAAACCGCAGTAGACGCTGAAGTAGAGGTGAGAGTAAAATTATATGTAGTCGTATCCGCTGATAGATTAACATATAAGTCTTGGTCAAGTTCAGTACTACCTGAGAAACGAGCTGTCGTATCACAGTTTTGGTAAAGTTGTCTAGAATAATCAGCTTTTGTTCTTAGACCGTATCCTGGATAATTGTATCCCATATTAAATCACATTATAAGGGTCCTGAAATGGTCGGTACCCTAAAGCTTTATTAAGATTTTCAGCTACAAGAGCTTTTCTTTCCATTAATTTATCTTCTCTAAGTCTTTCTAAACGAGCCATTAATTCTTCGGTTAGTTTAGTTTTTGCGTCTTGAGCTTCACTAAAAAGAGAAGAGTAATCCATAGTTAATTCACTGTCCGGTACTTTTAAAGCTCCACTAAATTTACCTCTTACTCTTCCTAAGGTTTCTTTAGAGAGAGCGGTAAAATATCTTCTAACCCAGGCTTTAGCAGGTGAATTTAAATCTATCCATTCTATATCATTAATTGGTGCGTCAGAAGGGACACGAATAATATCTTTATTTTCAGCTAAACAATCGTTTACATTATCTGGATTTACATCGTAATACCAATACCAACATCTAGCACCCTTTATTTCCCGATTCCCAAAGTCAAAATTACCACCAGGGACATTATATAAATGTAAATATCTAGTGCCTTCAGGACCAGCTGTAACCCTATATGTTAAATCAGAACCCATCAATCTATTTTTAATGTTTCTGTCTTGCATTCTTAAAAGAATGTCATACGCAGGCATCATATAATATGAACCAACCACACCCATTTGGGCCATACCAGCACCACCCATTCCACCACCGCCTAAACCACCAAAACCACCCATAAATGGGTCGATTAACATCTCATTTAATTCTGCCCTACTGTACCACATTATTTCATTAATTTCTCTTCCAGCTGGGATTTGGTATATTTGTTGATTTGGAACTAGTGTTACGTAATCTTTTTTAAGAATCCATGGACCCATAGTTTGTAATCCCACAATTTTAGAATAAGCGTAAGTAAATGAACTTTCCCAGTCTAAACTTCTAGTAGTGTAAGCTCTGGCTAAATCAGCTTCATCCACATTAATACCATCTAACGAAGCCCACTGATTTTCTATCAACCAATCGTTAACGTACATTGCGTAGTCTTGAATAGCTATATCTAGTAGAGAATCCAACATATCGTCCTCTAATTCTACACCCACTATAGGAGCACCTAACTGGTGCCTTAGTTGGGTATAAAGTCTCTGTTTGTCTAAAATACTAACGTTACTTGGCATAATCTTTTATCTATAAATATTACCAATTATGGTTGTTTCAAATATTATGTAACTCATTAAATAATTCTTCCATAATATCGATGTTGGGGTCTATGGTAATATCTCCCATTACAGTATCTATCACGTTTTTCTTTTTTTGAAGTATATTATATATTATTCTTTCCAAAGTGTTATCAAATAAAGGGTAAAAACAAGACACGTTTTTCTTTTGCCCAATACGAAACGCCCTATCCTCTGCTTGTGAGTGGTCTGAAGGAACAAAACTCAAATCATTCATTATGACCGCTTCTGCAGAGGTCAATGTTATACCTACGCCTCCCGCTTTTATGTTAGATATAAATATTTTTACTTGTTCATTATTTTGGAAGGAGTCTACCGAGTTTTGACGTTCTTCTTTAGACATTTGTCCATGTAATATAACTGAATTCGTGGGATAATTGTTATGTAATTCCATTAGGGGTGCGGTAAAATTAGTAAATACAATTACTTTTTTATCCTGTTCTAAGATATCATTTATTAGTTCTTTAGTGCATTTAATTTTTTCATTAGCTATAATCTGTCTTACTTTAGTTAATTTAGCTAAATGGATGGTAATACTTTCATTTCTATTATCATCAGACCATGAAAGGTATTCCCCCATTTCTTTCTTGTATTCGTTTGAGTCTAGTTCTAAATAAACTGGGGTAATGATTTTATCTGGTAAATTTAAAACTTCTTCTTTAAGTCTTCTTATTATTTTATCCTTGGTTCTATCTCTAAGTTCTTCTAAATTAGACGCACCACTTACATTCCATATTTTTCTTCCGTTGGGTCCCCTAAATTGTCGTCCTTCACAATACCGTCTCACATAACTAACCCAATTAACAGCGACTCTACTATTAACTAGTTTTAATAAATTATAATAATTGATGGGTCTAGATGTCATAGGTGTTCCCGTCAATAACCACACCTTACCTATTTTATGAGATATTTCATTAATTATTTTTGTTCTTTGTGCTTTGGGGTTAGAAATGTAATGAGCTTCATCTATTATAATCCTTTCTATCCCAGAATTTAATAATGTTCTTACCTTATCATTCTTTAGAGAGTGAAAGTTTTTTAAAATGTCATAATTGACAATAATGAACTTTCCCTCATTCCATTTTTTCCCTTCTAATATAACCACATCTTCATCGGTATAATTCTCAATCTCCCGTTTCCAATTAATTTTGAGGGAAGCTGGACAAACCACCAATATTTTTTTACTGTCTTCTACTAAACTTGCTATAACCGCAGATGTGGTTTTACCTAATCCCATGTCGTCTGCTAATATATACATTTCATTATTTAATAAGTGTTCTATCGCTGGTTTTTGATGTACCATTGGAGGGCGGTGTGAAAAGGGGGAATAATCGACAATAATCTCCTGTTTTTGTTTAGGAGCTATTTGGGACTTAGGAACCCAAAAATCATGTAGATTATCCGACTTTATTATTTTCCCCCATATGTGATAAGCTTTTGGGGTGTTCACTAATATTTTTTCTACCCATATGTTTTGGGGTGCGATAGGTAATAATCTTTTTTCCTGTAATTGTTCTGAAAGGTAGGAATCAATCTCTACGAGTTTACGTGCTATTTGGGGGACCACGTCTTTATTAGAAATGATATAATCTACCTGAGAACGAGTCAGTGTATAATACTTACTTTTTATCTTTTCTTTTAATTCTAGGATGTAGTTGTTTGCTCCCCCATAAGTAGAGAGAATATCTATAGCTTCTTTTTCTGGTATTCTTATTTCCAAACTATCATAATTATGATAACTAAATATAAGGTAAAACTAGATATTTATAAATAACAAACCTTAATTATGGCTAAAAAAAGAATCCCAATAACGAGAGTAAATAAGTTCTTTGCAGACGAAGATTTTCGTTTACAAGAATCTATGGGTATGGAGTATCTTCATGGGAATTTAAATTTTACCTTGGTACTTTATAGTGTAGATAGAAGTAAGTCTAAGGTGGATAATGTCTATGCGGAAGCGGCTAAAGAAGAAATTAGATTTTTTCCACCTGTAGAGTTTAAAGCTTTAGTTAATATAAGTGGTCCCGCCAATGAGAGTTATGCTAATGGTTTAATGAGATATCTCGAAAGTGGTAATTTAATTATAAGTGTATATAAAAAAGAACTAGAGCAATTAGGTATAGATATAAAGTATGGTGATTATATAGGTTATCCTGAAACTGAGGATTTTACAAGATATTTTACCGTCGCTAATGATGGGAGAGTTGCGGGGGATAACGCCCATACCATACTGGGGTATAAATCATTTTATCGTACCATTACATGTGTACCTACAAGTGAAAATGAATTTAATGGAATTTAATAATGGGGAGAATAAATAAAAAAATAAAGAAAACATTAAATATGTACCCTGTGGTTGGGAACCAACCTCACTATCCTTCGGGTTATGATGGTGTCTCTGTCCCTAAACGGAGAAAACAATTAGCTGAATTTATCAGTGAAGATGGTACTTTTTTACCTAAAAGTGTTTTACATGCAGATTTAGATTTAGGTCTTCTTGAGTTTGTTAAAGACAGGTTGGTTTTCCCGATAGATGGAAAGGCAATTTCTTTTGTAGACCAAATTTTAACCATACAACGATGGGGAGAGTTTACCGAGACTTGGTCTTTTAGTGATAAAGATTTAAATCCCGAAATACCTTTTTTGGTTGCTGTGAGAGACCCCGCGGTACAATATGGGAGTAATCCAGCTTTAAACTATACAATTCCAGATAGAAGGACTTTCCATTATGCTAAAGTCCCCACATGGGATGGCCAAAGAAAAGGGATGGACATCTATAAAATACCACAACCCGTACCCGTAGATATTATTTATGATTTAAAAATAGTTTGTAATAGAATGAGGGAGTTAAACCGATTTAATAAAATCATAATGCAAACTTTTACATCTAGACAAGCCTATACTTTTGTTAAAGGACATTATATTCCTATTATTTTAAATTCATTGACGGATGAAAGTCAAATTAGTGATAACGACAAAAGAAAATTTTATACTCAAAATTACCAATTACAATTACAAGGATTTCTTATAGATGAAGAAGAGTTTGAGATAAGTCCCGCGGTCACACGTAAATTACTTATGTTTGAGGTGGATACTAAGACCCGTAAAAGGCCGATGTCTCCCACTAAAGATAATCCCTCAAGCATCTTTACACAAACATTTACCGTCCCTCCTGCGGTTACTGAATTAGAGGTTCCGTTTGAGTATGACGCAAATATACAAATAAGTGAAACTACAAATGTCGATACCTACCAAGTGTTTATAGATAATGTGTTGGTGAGTGACGAGTTCACTACTTTTTATATTTCAAAAGGACAAGTTTTAAAGATTGTTACAGTAGTACCTGACCCAACCGCTATCCATACTATAACGTTAGAAACAAAATTTATCTAAATGTCACCATATATGTCTTTTTTAGGGGTACAATTTTCTTTAATTAGTCTTTCTACGAATTGAAACATTTTAAGTCCATTTTTTTGACAATAGTCCTTTAATAGTTTGTGAGTCCTCATATCTATTTTAATGTTTTTTATCTTTCTACCGTCTTCCATACCCATAAGTATGAAAAAAGTATGATTTTTTTCCTACATAACACTATAATAGTCAAATTACTACCCATCTTTTGGGTTTAGACTTAATATTTATTAATAAAATAAAATAACTGATTAAAGAAAAAAATATTTAAAATGGCATCAGACGGAAAAGTTTTTGTATCACCAGGAGTTTATACTTCGGAGAAAGATTTAAGTTTTGTAGCTCAAAGCGTTGGGGTTACTACTTTAGGTTTGGCTGGGGAGACCTTACAGGGTCCAGCTTTTGAACCGATTTTTATTAGCTCTTATGGAGAGTTTCAAACCTACTTTGGTAGTTTAAGTCCTGAAAAGTTTACAGAGACACAAATACCTAAGTATGAGTTATCATATATCGCTAAAGCATATCTACAACAATCTAACCAACTCTTTGTAACAAGAGTGTTAGGATATTCGGGATATGACGCAGGACCTTCATGGTCTATAAGCACAGTTGCAAATGTAGACTGTGAAACAATTAGAACACAATGTTTAGATGTTTCTTCAGACGTAACGTGGAGTGGAAGTACTTGTAATATTAACACCGACTGGGCATCTAGTGGGTCAAGCGCTAATGTAGAGACGGGAACAGTTAATGTTTATTTTTCTGCGGGAACTTCTTATGGTAACGCGATACACACCGCGTCTCCCACAGTATTACTTCCTAACCCAATTCACAGTGTGCTAAGCAATAGTATTACAAAAACTGACGGTAGTACTACTACTGTAGAAGCAGAAATTAATTCGTTGTTGAATACAGCGGCTTCAAGTTTTTATCATCCTTGGGGAGCACCTGGTTTGTGTGCAACAGGATTCACACCCTGTTATCTATCTTTAACTGGTACACCCACAGAAAGTGTGTTCGGTTGTCCCTATGATGGTGATGCTGTTTCGGGTAATACCTTAGTAGATGGAGCGTTTCCAGAATGGAGTGCAGCTGCAGGTGGTTTTGTAACTACATATCAAAATGAAATGAGTGCAGCGACTTCGACTTCAGTATTAGGTGGTAATTGTAACCCAAAACCTTCTTCTTTCTGTGATGATATCAACGACCCTTGGTTATATAGTTTCTTTAATATTATACCAAATACGGATTCTTATACTGGATTCTCTTTGAGTGTTGGGGTTAACCCAACAGATATTATAGATACAAGTACGTCCGCTGCTACAACGTCTTATTCTGGTGTTAGTAGATATAGTGTAACATACTTTACGGGACAAACATATTGTAATTATGATGATTTGATTGTCGCGACATTACGTTCAAGAGGTGTAAGTACTCAAGATTCAGGTGGTCCAGTTTATCAAGTAACTGGGTTAACAGATGTAGAAATGGTTTGTACTGGTTCTACTTTTGAGGATATCACTACTAATCCTTTCGCTACTTTTGGTCTTAATGTGACTGATAAGGAGGGTGATACTTTCAGATTTGAAACTTCATTATCTCAAACTAATAAAAATTATTTAAAACGTGTATTCGGTATAGGTCCTTTTGATAAGGATATGCAAAAAGTTCCAGTCTTTGTGGAGGAAGCTTATCCAAATATGTTGACATACGCGTATAAGAAAGGATATATTAAAGGTCTAAATTGTACATTATTAGATTTACCTTCATTTAGAGACGACCCAAATACGGGGACTATTGGTTTCTACCAAGAACAATGGCAAACACCAGTAACACCCTACTTAGTTTCGGAATTACGAGGAACTAAAGTATATAAACTCTTTAGATTCGTTTCAATCGCTGATGGAAACGCTGCTAATACCGCAATTAAGATTTCGATAGTTAACATTTCGTTGGAAAGAAATGAATTCGATATTTTGGTTAGAAATTACTACGATACAGACGCATCACCAGTTGTTTTAGAAAGATTTACTAGATGTAGTATGGACCCAGGTTTAAATTCTTTCGTTGGGGTAAAAGTTGGTACCGCTAATGGTGAGTACGAACTTAAAAGTAGATATGTAATGGTTGATATAGACCCAGAACAAGAAGTTGATGTTAATCGTCATGATTCGGTTCCATGTGGGTTTGAGGGTTATGTAACTAGAGAATACCAAGGACAACAAAGCCCAACAGTATATTATAAAACACATTATAACACTCCAGGAGAAGTTGTTTGGAATCCACCATTTGCTATAAGTTCTGGTGTAGACAATACAACAATTAGTACTGGAGATAAAATAAGAAGAGTTTACTTAGGTATTTCGGATACCGCAGCGTCAGCTTATGATGATGACTTCTTCCAATATAAAGGTAAACAACCACCAACCAGAAAGTGTGATGACCCAGACGGAGATTCGTGGTCATGTTTAACTCCAGGATTCCACATGGATGCAGGAGCCACATGTCTTAATACTTTAGGTGAATTATGTATCACCACCCTATGTAAAAATTGTAGTGATAGTGGAACAAGTACAGAGAATCAGTTCTCAGTTGGAGCTGCTTCATTCCAATCGGAACCAACCAATTCAGAAGACCCATATTACACTTTACAGTCTAGGAAATTTACAATCGCCCCTTATGGTGGTTTTGATGGGTGGGACATTTATAGAAAGTCTAGAAGTAATGGAGACGCATATATTAGAGGTAAGTCTGGATACTTAAACGGAGCTTGTGTTTCATCTACGTATCCAAACGCTAGTGGCGACGGGTCATTTAAATTACTTGGGTCTACACCTTGGGGTGAGTCTGGGTATTTCGCAACCACTGACTACTACGCTTATTTATTCGGAATCAGAACATTTAGAAACCCTGAAGCTGTTAATATAAATGTGTTCGCTACTCCAGCTATTGATTATGTAAGTAACAGTAACTTGGTTGAGGAGACTATAGATATGGTTGAGACAGAAAGAGCGGATTCGTTGTATATTACAACAACTCCAGACTATAATCTTTTTATACCAGGAGCTACTATAGCTACAAACATAATACAACCTACTGAAGCGGTTGACAACTTAGATTTAACAGGAATAGACTCTAACTATACCGCAACATACTACCCATGGGTACAGTACAATGACCAGGAAAACAATACAAGAGTATGGTTACCACCAACTTACGATGTGATGAGAAACATCGCGTTAACGGATAACATTTCATTCCCTTGGTTCGCATCCGCTGGTTACACTAGAGGTATTGTAAACGCGGTCAAAGCTAGAAAGAAACTTACTCTTGATGAAAGAGATACGTTATACGCTGGTAGAATTAATCCAATCGCAACTTACTCAGACGTTGGTACTATTATCTGGGGTAACAAAACTCTACAAAGTAGACAATCTGCATTAGACAGAATCAACGTAAGAAGATTATTACTACAGGCTAGAAAATTAATTTCGGCAGTTGCAGTTAAATTGTTATTCGAACAAAATGACGAACAAGTTAGAAACGAATTCTTAGATTTAGTTAATCCAATCCTAGACTCTATTAGAAGAGAAAGAGGATTAACAGACTTTAGAGTTGTTCTTTCTGATGACCCACAGTTAATCGACCAAAATACTTTAGAAGGTAAGATTTACATAAAACCAACTAGGTCTCTCGAATTTATCGACATAGAATTCTTAATTACACCTACTGGAGCATCTTTTGAAAATGTATAATAAAAATAATATAAAAATTTAAAAATGAAATTAAGTTATAAAAAAGGAAAATTAGGGAAAACTTTAGGTAAAGCGACATCGTCTAAAAAAACCTACGGAAATAAGGCTCAAAATGTATCATTAAGTGAAGCACAGTTTACAAGACTTATGGAAAACTTTGTACTGGAACAAGAGTCAGCTGCGTTTTATGATGTAATAGAAAAGGATACTGTAGATGAAGAATTCGGTGATGGAGATTATCATGGTGACGCTAACTTTGGCAGAGAAAATTTCAACAATCCTATAGACTTAGATGAACATGGTTATGAAATGGGTATGTTTAACCCTGGAGATGGTGCAGATGATGAATCATATGACGGACATCATTTTAAACATGACGTTATTGGTGCTTATGATGATGATTTAACTGGTAAATCTCGTAGAGGTGGGGTATATGAAGACACAATGGGTCAAGAAACTGATAACTACGGTAGAGATTTACATCACGATAGAAATGAATTACACCATTTAGAACGTGATAGAGACCACTCTCACGGTTCACAAAAACACGGATTAGACCAACATATTGCAGCCCTTATGAATTCCATGAAATATGATGATAAAAGAGGTGTAGGTAAAGATGACAAGTATCGAAGAGAACCAGGAGAACATTTTTTCCATTATGGAAATGGATTAGCAGAATCTAAAAACATGTCTAAAAAACAAAAAGTAAGACTTTTAAGTGAAGCTAAACGTGAGTTAAATAAACGAAACTCAAGACTGTTAAGTGAAGCTAAAAGAGAGCTTAGGAGACGAGGTCTTTAAAAAAATATCACACACCAATTAAAATAATAAAGGGTCCTAATGGGCCCTTTTTTTATGAGGAAAAACCAAGTCTTCGTCTGTTGTAAATTTTCCAAGCTTCATCGTTGTCATATTTTTCATTAATTTTATCAAGAACCTCTGTAGGTAATTCTTCTTTATCTAAATAATTTTTTGTGATTTCACATTTAGTAGTTGTGATTTTATTATTTAATGAAGATAATTTAGAGTTTAGTTCCGCAATTTGTTTTGCCAATTCCTTTTTTTCTTTTTGTGTTTTAACTAACTCTTGGTTAGTAGTAAACTCTTGTGTCCACGCGTCTTCGTAAGTGTCTGACGTGAATAGCTCAACGTGATTTCTAACATATTTGTCGTTAATATCCTCAACTTGAGCTTTTAAGTAGTCATTAACTTTCGATATAAGTCTAGTAGATAAAATTTCTGTGACATGAGGAACATTATCCAAGAATGCTTGATATACTTTATTATATTTTTCAATTTTCTTCTCTCTGGTACGAATACCAGTAAATTTAAAAGAAAAAGATTGTGTGTCGTGTAGATTATAAGATTTTTCTTCCTCTCTCATAACATCGGAATACCCAAAACATTTAAGTAGGCCTGGATTAATTGATTTCAACACCTCAACCATTTCTGGTTTAAGTACGACATAAACGGAAGCGTAATTGGTACGGTCAAAAGAATACCGAGAGTCTACAGCTTCTTCCTTTTTAGGTGAAGTACTAGTTTTAATTATCACATCATCTTGTGTAATTCCTTCTACAATTGTTAAGTATTCTTTGTCGTTATTAAATAAACTTTCTATTTTTTCTATCTTCATGTTTTTCTTTTATCGTTTTGTTATATACAAATATAATGATTTTTTTTTAAACTACCAAATTAAATTTATGGTTTTTTTGTTTGTTTAACTAATATTTTTTTGTATCTTTGTATTTAACTTAAAACATAATAAATGAAATTAGCACTTTTTGATTTCGATAATACCTTATTCGAAACCCCTTATAAAGAAGACCCAGACTATATGGATAAACCAGAAAGTCTATCAATATATAAATGGAACTTTAAACCCATCTTAGAAACAATAAAATCATATAAAGAAAGCCTAAATGAAGATAACACTAAAGTTATATTATTAACTAATAGGATGGCTGATGTACATCTAGAATTAAAAAAAATGTTAGGGTTATATGGTATTAAGTTTGACGATTATAAAATGATTAAGGGAGTGGATGGAGATAGGTCTAAAGGAAACCGATTAAGGTCTTTAATTGAAAAATATGACTCCGTAGAGGAGGTGGAATATTGGGAGGATAAGGATAAACATATAACGGACGTTAAAAATACTATGTATGAGTTCCCCAACATTCGACTTAAAATAAATAAGGTGGTTATTTAATTCGGTTTATAGTACCACTTGCTCTTTCACCAACATCCAGGTCATGTGTGTTGTCAACAATCCAGTAACTATCTACCATAGGTATTAGGTCTCGGACTACTCTCCTCACCTTATCGTGGTAATCGATTACCATATCTCGTGGTAAACTTCGGTCTCTCTCTTGATTTCTTTCTAAAGCTTTATCTAATTCGGTAACTACATGGACTATAGTCACGTTAAAACCGTTTTCTTTCGCTAAGTTAATCACATCGTTCATTACTTCTCTTTGACCTCCACCTGCATCATATACAATGTTAGGTGTGTGATTTCTTTCTACTTCTAAAAAATTCTTTAGGAATCTAATGGTTACATTTCGAGGGTCAGAGGTTGTGTGAGACAAATTTAATATTTTATTATACCCTTCTTCAGTAGAAATTTTTTCTTTCCACCTATCACCCCAAAGTTTTTTAGCTAAGGATACTCGATAATTGTCCACATTAAATTGTTTGTAGTCAGGCAAGTCTATAAAATTTTGTGTGACAAAACTTTTACCCGCTCCAGGTCCTCCCGCGATAATTACAAAATTACCTTGAGGGTTATCAAATCCCACAACTCGGGACTCTATAAACATTAGTCTTTTAATTTTTTGAATTTCTTTTAATAACATGTCTACATATAAATATATTTATTAGTAATAATATCGTTTTGTTGTTTTTATTTATCACCATTTTATTTATTTAAAAATTTCAGATGATATTTATACTGTATAGGTTATTAAAAAATACATATGAGAAATTTAATTAGACAAGTTTTAAAGGAATACTGTTCCCAACCATTACATGAATTAGCAAAAACTAATAGGTTGATTGTTTTAGATGTGGACGATACCTTATTAAAACCTTCGGGGGTTTATATCTATAGAAAATTACCCACCGACCCACAGGAAATAGCGTTAACACCCTACGAATACGGGTTAGAACAAGTAACACCCGAAACTAAAGGATTCTATGATTATAGAGATTTTATAGACCCTGTAAAAACACAAAAATCAATAGAGCAAGCAGAACCCATAGTTACCAATTTATCAGTTATGGATGATTACCTTAAACTTGGACACCAGATAGCTATTTTAACAGCAAGGTCTAATGAACAAATTGTTTTTGATGGTTTAAAAAAATGGTTAATGTATAAAGACAGGAAAGGTAATTTGATTCCTATAGGAGACCGACTAACACGAGAAAACGTTTTCGCTGTTAATGATACTAATAGGATGGAAACTCTAGAGTCTGAAACGGACTATGAGAAAAAAGCTGAAATTATGGAGAAATTATTAAATGGTTATGATGAAATAGTTTTCATTGATGATGATATGAAGAATATTAAGCAAATGAGAATGTTAAAAAGAGATTTGCCTCATATGCTAGCTAAAAAATTATTTATAATGCATGCTAAAGAATAATTAGTATTATTATATTTATATGTAATAAATAACTTTAATGCTTTATTAATATAAAAAGGGATAAACAAAGTAAAGAGTCTTTTTGGACTATTTTTGAAAACCCGTATATTTATAAAGAAATAACAAGAGAAAACAAAACAAATTAACATGGCTGATTTATTAATGAAAATGCCCATACCGTATGAACCTAAAAAGAAGAATAGGTTTATCTTAAGATTTCCTTCATCTTTAGGGATTAACGAGTGGTATGTGGAGAGTACTTCTAGACCAACAGTTAACATTAATTCCGTAGAGATTCCATTTTTAAATACGTCAACTTATGTTGCGGGTAGATTTACATGGAATACGGTTAGTGTTACATTTAGAGACCCTATTGGTCCTTCTGCTGCACAAGCATTAATGGAGTGGGTTAGATTACACGCGGAATCAGTAACAGGTAGAATGGGTTACGCTGCGGGTTATAAGAAAGACATTGATTTAGAACTGTTAGACCCTACGGGTGTTGTTGTAGAGAAATGGATTTTACAAGGAACATTCTTAACTGATGTTAATTTTGACAGTCTAGGATATAGTGATGATGCGATTGCAAGTATATCAGCAACACTAAGACCAGATAGATGTATATTAGTGTACTAATATTATAAACATATTAATTTTAAGACCCACACATTGTTGTGGGTTTTTTGTTTAATGGGGCTATATTTTTATTTTTGGGATACGGTTGTTTTTTCCACAAACACACTAATTCTGTGTCGAACACTAGTAAATATCGGTGTTTACGTTCACGAACTCTCCATTCTCCTTTTTTTCCTTTCACAGGCCCTCTCTGATGTTTAACAAAGGAACCATCCCCCAACTCAAACCAAAAGTCCTTTTTAGGTGATGTCAATCCATAGTAGTTAAAATTAGTTGCTTGATAGATAAACCCAGTATGTAATGAAGAGTCTGCATAAGACAGAATTGAACGAACATTGGTTTGTTTTCTTAATAATTTTATACTTTTAGATACAAACCACGATAGTAAGTTTTTTTGGGTGGAGTCAGGAATTAAACATAACCTACCTAATTCATATACTCCCTTTTGGTTTTCTCTACTTAAACCAAAACAACCTTTGACTGTTTCGGGTACCGAAGGACTATGAAAAATACACACACCGATAAGATTATCGTTTTCAAATAAACCGAAGTTATATCCAGACCTAAATCCTTTATTTACTTTTGATAAATAATGATGAGATTTAAGTATATACTTACTTTGTTCTTTGGTTATATTACGTATAGATAAGTTTTTATTCATTGAATACTTATAATAAGATTTAATCAAATATACAAATAAAATTTTATAAAACAATAAACATGGACCCAGCACAACAATATTCGGACCCAGCACAAGCAAACATTCCCTATGATGTGGTTACTTTACCTTCTAAGGGCATGTTTTATAGCAAACCAATAGAGAAAGTAAAAGTTACTTATCTAACAGCGTCTGATGAAAATCTATTAAGTTCACCAAATTTAGTACAATCAGGAGGATTAATTGATGAATTATTAAGAAGAAAAATAATAGGGGGAGACATTAAGATAGAAGAAATGTTAGAGTGTGACAAACAAGCGATTTTAATTTTTCTTAGAAATACTTCATTTGGACCCACCTACACTTTTCAATTAACCGACCCAAAAACAAACAAAAATTTTGAATATACTCATGACTTGAGTAATGTTTCCATGAAAGAATTCACTTTAATCCCTAATGAAAAGGGAGAGTTCGAGTATGTATTACCTCTAACACAAAAAAAGGTAAAATTTAAATTTCTTAATTCACAACAAGAAAAAGAATTAGATAAACTATCTGAAGCATATAAAGGAAGCATCGCACCAAAAATAACTAAAAAACTAGAATTATTAATCCACGAAATCGAAGGTGAGAGAGATAAAGGAACTTTAGCTCAAATGATTCAAGGAATGCCAATAAAAGATTCACAGGACTTTAGAGACTACGTAAGAACTAATGAACCTGGGTTAAATTTAAAAGTAACAGTAAGAGCACCGTCAGGAGAGGAGGTTACAACGTATGTTGTCCTTGGTGCCCACTTTTTTCGTCCTTTCTTCGGATTATAGGCAGAGCGTGCTCGACGAAATCTATTATCTTGTAAAATTCGCAAACTTTTCTCATGAGAACATTATTCGTATGCCTATTTACGAACGTAGATATTATTTGGGTAAACTCATACAAGAGTATGAAAAGAAAAGAGAAGAGGCAGACAAAGCAAAGAATAATCAAGGTCGTTAAAAATCTACACCCGTCTATTTATATATAAAAGAAACTTATGGCTGATTATGTAGATTTTACAAAAGCGTACGATAAGAGTGGACAACCAACCCCATACCCCTATACCAAAGACGAGTGGATAGCCCTTGATGCTAACAAAAAGAAGATGGCTATGAAGGGGCTTAAGAATCAAGGTAGTACTGTAAACACTTCTTCCATAACTAATTCCAGTTCATCATCAGTACTTAATTCACAATCGGTTCAGACTATGACAAGCTTATTGACCTTAACTGGTTTACAGGGTGACGAAAATCAGAGAAACGCTGAAATGTTAGACATGACGGTAAAGTTTTTAGAAAAAGAAGGTAAAATTAGAAAAACTATTGTCCAAGACCTAGGTCAAATGGGGATAGCACAAGAACAAACAGTTAAGTTAATTGCGGATGCTAGTGTTGAAGCTGCGTTATTTGGTATAGAATACACTAAAATTGTTGATACAGTAAGTGAATTAAGTAAAGCGGTTGGTCGAAATGTGGGTTTAAGTGAAGAGGACGTTAAAAGAGCGGCTATCTTTTCTGAATCCATGAATTTGAGTTTATATAGTGTGGGTCAAATGGTAAAACAATTTGACCTGATGAACATTTCTGTTGAAGGAGCCATTGAAAAAGGTACAGAAATGGCTGAAGTAGCGAGAAACATGGGATTAAACATGGAATCATTTATGAGTGTCATTACTGATAATATGGACATGTTAAATACCTATAATTTTGCTGATGGTGTAAAAGGATTTGCTAAAATGGCAGCTCAAGCACAAAGATTAGGGTTGAGTATGTCTACCACCGCCGCTCTCGCTGAAAAGGTTATGGACCCAGAAGGTGCAATAGAATTAGCTGCAAATTTACAAGTTATTGGTGGTGCTGTTGGGAATTTAGCTGACCCATTTAAGTTAATGTATATGGCAACTAATGATGTTGCTGGATTACAGGATGCTCTGGTTAACGTTGGAAAAGACCTTGTTATTTTTAATGAAGCTACAGGTGAAATGAGTATCCCACCTACCGCTCAAAGACAAATGAGAGCCTATGCCGAAACTCTCAATATGTCTAAAGAAGAGTTTGCGGAAATGATTAAATTACAAAGTAAATTCGATTCTGTAGTTAATCAAATGAATTTTTCAGCATTTACAAAAGAAATGGAAGATTCTGGTGTTGGTGAGTATATCGCTAGTATCGCTAGAATGAATGAAGGTAGTGGTAAATACCAAGTTCAGGTAGATGGTATGTTCAAGAATGTAGACTTGTTAACCCCTGAGGATATGAAAGCCCTACAAAAAGAAGCTCAAATAGATACAGAAAACAAGGCTAAGAGTGAAAGAGAAATAATGCTTGAACAATTAACAGTTTTAGACTCGATTAATAATGCTTTAAGTGGGGTGGACGCTCAAATGTTTGCTACTGGTATGAACATAGAAAATTTTAACCCTTCTGAGATAGGTAAACAGTCAGCTGGAGCGGTGGTGGAGTCTATGAAAAAAACACTACCAAAACTAGGTGGGGAGATGGCCAAATTTTTTACCATAGCAATGAAAGGAGTTTTTGAGGGAAATTCGGAAGAATCTATGGATTGGGCAAACATGGGTAAAAAAATAGCAGACGGGTTTACAACAAGTATAAAATTTGGAATGACAGCGGCTTCAACAGTACTAGAAATGGCTAACGACCAAGCAACGACGGAAATTAAGACAGAAAAAGCGGATGATTTTACAGTTAGTGAAGGGCAAACACAAGCTGTCATAACTAGTAAAGGAATGATTATACCTTCCAAGAAGGATACACTCATAGGTGTTGACCTCTCCGCATCACCCTCAATGCCAAATATGGGAGCACTCAATTCCACAACAACCTCAAATCAAACAATAACTTTAAATACAAATACAATTAAAATAGACCCAATAGACCTTAAATTAGACGGTAGAAATTTAGGTAAAATGAGTGGTAGAGAAATAGTGGATGCTATATTCGCTAACCAAACTAACGCTATTATACTTAAAGAAGGATTGAAATCAATTAATCCTATTACAGCATCTAGTGGAATAAATGAAAGTAACAGTCCTTTTGGTTAATAAAAATAATATACGATATTTATTAGAAAAGATATTGAATGCCGGGACAACCACAAAATAGTAATAGTAATCCGTTAAGTTTTGCGGGAACTAAAGCGTTAAGAGATTTACTTCTCGTTAAGAACCTACCTAATCCAGAAGGTTTAGGTCCTTACGGTAACTATAATAATGCTACTTATTCTGTAACTTCATTGGCGATTAGGGATGTTATAGACCAACCGGCGGTTACTGAAAATTCGGAATTTTTTGTTGATAAATTGTACCTTGCAAATGCATATGGACCACAAGGTGGGTTTGGAAATTTCATTAAAATATATACCACAAGTCAGGGGGTACCCAAAGTTAACGAGGGACCTTACCCCAATTTTACTGCCCCAGAAACAGGAACTGGTTTATTTGGGGAAAACCCATTTAGAATTGTAGCTCGATATTATTCACCTCTGGATATATTATTGGGTGTAAGCGCGGAAGGACTTTTATCCCAAACCCTATTACAAGATAGTCCATTACAACAAGCGGGAGCGAGACAATTAAGATTTGAATTTCAAGAAAGAATAGCACAAGAACTTTATCAAGAAACAATCGGTAGACTTAGTTTTGTAGACGCATTACAAGACCCCATAGACGCTTTAGATATTGTTACAGGTAGACAACCCCTCATTAACAGAAACTATAGTATAACACAACCTAAATCCATTGTAGGTAAAGGTTTGGATTTTGTATCTAGACTAACTGGGGTATATGTTCCATACTCTTATATTCCAGGGGATTATTTTGAATTAGAACCCCCTAGAGGGTTAAATCAAACTGAGAAAATTATTTCTGATATTACAGGAATTTTAGGTTCCTTAATTGGTATACCTAGAAGAAGACAATCTCCATCCCAAAGATTTTTAGAATATACGGGAGGTGGAACGAAGTCTAAACTCTTTAAAGCAATTAGATATAATAAATACGGTCCACAATATGGTGAAGGTGCTCAAGCACAAACAGCTGTAGGAGCGGGATTTGGTGAAGCTATTGATTTTATTGGTGGAGGAATATTAGGGTTCGGAAACAACCCACCTAACTTACCACAATATATTGGAGGGACTCGAAATAGAATCGCGGACATGACCAGTCCACCAGATAATACTTACGCTGGTAAAAATTATGTTCCTATATATGGTCCAGACGCAGTAGCTAAAGAATTTGATTCCAACGATTACGAGTTTGGTATGAAGGGACTAGCGTACACCAATCAAGGCAATATACCTGCTGGATTTACATGGTTTACGGATAAAACCCCAGGTAGTGGGTTTTTAAATAGTGTAGCTTCCGTTTTTAATAATAATGCAAACAATAATAGGGTTGGACCACAAGAACCAGGAGCCTCACAAGGACCCGAAGGGTCTACAGATAACACAACTAGATACCAAGTACCAAATTCCTATGATAATACAAAGTCTACTAAATATGACTTTAGGGAAGACAGCATTATGGATGCGACCCAACAAATCATTGATTCAGTACCTAAAGGTGGGGCAAAACTTAAGTCTGTCCCACACGCGATGAATCAAGTGAGTAAAGTATTCAATGACGGGTATAAAGAATTAACAAAAGGTTCAAGGGTACGTAAATTTGTAAATACAGACCCTACAGCGGGTAACGGAATAGAAGAAGCTAGAGAATATTGTAGGGTATGGACAAAAGATGTGCCATATTACACATATGATAGATTAGTAAGGCATAGGTCTAACATTAGACAGGAAACCTATTCGGTATTGGACAATCCCTTTAATTTAAATATTGCTCCTCACCGAACAGACGAAACTGGTAAGGGTTCTAGTAACATAGTTAATGGGCAAGTTAAAAAATATATGTTTTCTTTAGAAAATTTAGCTTGGAGAACTAGTAATGAACCAGGATTAACTTGGGACGATTTACCTTCATGTGAAAAAGGACCAAATGGAGGTAGGATAATGTGGTTTCCACCATATGATTTATCTGTAAGTGAAGCGAGTAGTGCAAACTGGACGGAAAATACTTTTGTGGGGAGACCAGAACCAATATATACATATAATAATACAAACAGAACTGGGTCATTAAATTTTAAAATTGTTGTTGACCACCCTAGTATTTTAAATCTAATTGTTAGAAAAGAATTAGAAAAATTAGGGCCTGCGGAAACGGACGCTATTGTGGATTCGTTTTTTGCGGGGTGTAAAAAATATGACATATTTGATTTAGCTAGAAAATGGAAACAATTCTCCATTAAAGAACTAGAAGAAATTAGAGAAGTACTTAACACTTCTTCGAATAAAGAGACTTATGAACACGTTACAGCAGACCAAATAACAATAACGAAAATACAAACTACCGATGAGGTACCTCAATTTCCCCCCTTACCAACATTTTATTTTGATAATGATTATCCTGTACCCAATTCTAATGACCAAACAACAACATTAAGTTTTGTGGATACCGCGACTGGTAGTTGTGGAAAATGTTCTAAATTTGGAGAATACTTAGTAACCAACGGAACCTCTTACACCAAACAACTGGACGCTGCACCTAATCAAACTGACGAAACTAGTTTAAAAAACTTCTTTACTGAAAAAGCGTACCCCCAATATCAAAATACTTGGCCAACTTTCGCTACCAAACTTAAAGAAGTTTTAGACGGTGGTAATATGATAGTAAATATAACCTTAATTGGGTCTGCAAGTTCTATTGCTACCAATAGTTACAATAAAAATTTATCTATGAGAAGAATTTCTTCTGTAATAAACATGTTTAAAGAATATAAAATCGGTGGTAATAATGCTTTTAAACAGTACATAGATGAAGGGATATTAAAAATAACTCAAGACTCCAAAGGAGAAGAAGAATGTAATAAATCTACAGGGGGAACTGGAGAAGGTGTAGGTGGTGTCGGACTAAATGAAAGTGGTGTAGTGGGTAGTAGTCAAACAACAGGAACCGCGGGACAAGACGCTGTCTATTCTGCGAACGCTGCAGCGTGTAGGTATGTAAGAATAAACCAAGTAAAACCAGAACCCCAACCCTATGAAGATACTAAAGAAACAACCATACCTGGAGAAAAGGTAATGAAGAAAAGATTAAGACCTACTACAGTAACTAACCAAATAGCAATAGAAAAAGATAAGAACACTAGACGAGAAATCGCAAACAAAGTACTTAAAAAATTAGTTACAGAATGTGACTATTTTGACATGATAAAGGAAGAAAATGAATTTGTTTATGATTCACTTAAACAAAAATTTAAATTCTTTCACCCCGCGTTTCACGCTATAACACCCGAAGGTTTAAATAGTAGACTCACCTTCTTAAACCAATGTGTTAGACCTGGAGCAACAATGCCCACTAAAGTAGAAGGTGGAGGAACTACGAGTTCTTCAGCAGCTAAAAACACTGTTTTTGGAGCACCTCCGATTTGTGTATTGAGAGTAGGGGATTTTTATCATACTAAAATTGCGATAGACCAAGTAAGTTTTACTTACGATGACAATTTATTGGACTTAAACCCCGAAGGTATAGGGGTTCAACCTATGATAGCAACGGTAAGTATAACATTTAAATATTTGGGTGGACAAGGAATTAAGGAACCAGTTAGTAGACTTCAAAACGCATTATCATTTAATTTCTTCGCTAACACTGAATTCTATGATGATAGAGCAGTTATGACTGTAACTGATAAAGACCCTGATGAACAAATATGGTTACAGAATAATGCAGATTTAATTAAAGACGCACCCCAAGAAGATGTTGCAGATGAAGTGGATGATAACGATACTTCTGCAAATGACGGTTTAACTATTGGAGATAGAATGACAACAGATAATACCGCGTCAGGATTTACTGGAACAATAAATTATAAACAAAAGTATATAGATTTTAGTAGAGCTTCTTTTGAATATATTAAGAAAAGTAATAGTGCTTTATTAGATTTTGCTAAAACCAACAATTATATTGCAGTACCAATGTTACTCAATGAGAAAGAGTGGGATACTGGTAAAGTTTATACTTGGGATACCGCTGCAAATAGTGGATTTGAAAATGATTTTAACTTAATAGGTATACCACTTAATTGGGAAAATACCATTACTACTTTAGCTGTCGACTATAAAGGTAAAATAGACAACGGTACCACCACAATTCAAACCATCCTTGACCCCACCTTAGATAATACACAAAAAAGTAATCTGGTAACTTTTTTAAAAAATAAAACAGATGAAGCGGAAATAGAATTATTAACTAATTTAAGTACATTATATAGTGAACTTAAGAATGTACAGTTAGAATATATTAGAACATTAAACCCCCTAAATGTTGTCAATAGAGGTGGAGATGGTTATGGAGAAAATGGTAAATGGACCACATTAAAATTAAGTGGAGATACAGATGTAGATAAAACCTCTAGTCCACCTCAACAACCTAATGACGCTGTAGATACATTAGACGAATTGGGGTGGGATGTATTCTATATAGGTAACTTAACTAGTTGTTATAGTGACCTAATGAACGGCACAAATAATATTCAACTACCTAAAGGAAATAATAAAGAAGACCCAGGAAAAGCGGGACTTACTAACTCTGGAAATTATAGTCGTGTGGGTGGGAATGTTGAAATTCTGTGTAAAGACCCGAGTGACCTAGTCACAGACACTATGGATATGGGAGCCTTCGATGAATATATTTTATTTGGGAAAGAAATATTTGATAAAAAAGTAGTTAACGCTGAAACAAAAAATGCGGCTATAAGAGATTTAAGGAAAGAAAGTTTACCCTATAAAAACGGTACGGGGAAATTCTTTGAAGACATGAATACGGCTTTAAATATTAATAGTAACGCAACTATAGACGTACTTAATTTACCATTTTTCACTCAACAATTTGTAAATGTTATAAATGGTGGGATGGGACTAAATGAAGATTGGTATTTAACTCAGTTATCCACTATAGAAAAACACATTGTTGACGAATTTTGTCCAAGAGGTAGAAGTACTTTACCACAAGGGTTAAATGATAATACTACTTTTACTAAAAGTAATGATAATAGAGTGGACCTTAAAGACAAAAAGAAAAGAGTTGTTAACTATGAGAAGGTAGAAGATACGGTTATAGAAGAAAGACTCCAAGTCTATAATAGTGGTAGGAATATAGAAGACCCTACATATAATTTAAAATTTAACTAGTATGGCACAATATTATAATAGATATACAGACTTTAACATTAACGGTGAAAACTTAACAGTACCTTATGTGAAAATACCACCTAAACCATCGGACAAAAAAGTTATGTATAAGGTAGGACAATCTAGACTCGATAAAATTAGTGAACAATATTATGGGACCCCTTACTTTGGTTGGTTAATTTTACAAGCTAATCCTTATGTTGGTGGGTTGGAATGGGATATTAACGATGGACAAATCTTGATTGTTCCCTATCCTTTAGTAGCTTCTTTACAAAGTTATAAACAAGCGGTTGACGATTATTTCTTTTTCTATGGTAAGGATGTCCCGATGAAGACGTACACAGTACCCAACATTGGCACTACACCCCTTACACAAATAGCACCATTAAATAATTCGTCTACCACCTATTAATATAAAAAAATATGGCCGATGAAATTAATACTGGAGATAATATCTTAGTAGAATTTGCGGAAAACAACATTTTATTGGTAGACCCGAATAAGGTTTTTGAAAAAGGAACACCCCAAGAAAGACTGGTTAACCATGAAAATTTATCAATATATGCAAATTTACAAGCTAGAGTAGTGCCTAGAAGTAAGTTAATTAGTGGTGCGGGAGTAGATAATGAGACTCCAGAGTCTTTTGTAGATGTTTTTGAGGGAGAAATAAATTTCTTAAAACCAGCAAATAAAGATTATTTTACCACTGATTGGACTGACACCCAAACAGGAAAAGGTTTTAGAACTCCAAACGGTCCCCTTAACCAGAAAGTTTTTATTAATAGTATTGATGCTAATGGTAACTCATTATTGAGAGAAAAAATTGTAAATAAGACAGATAATGAGTCTTTTGGAATTGAAAACATCTCTGTAACAGTAAATAAAGCGTTTACCCCTATTGTGAATATCACCTTTATAGATGTGAGAGGACAAACCTTATTTGAACAGGGAGCCAATTCTCCATATGCAACTTTTTTCCAGTTACCATATCCACTCTTTAAATTAACATTAAAAGGTTATTATGGTAAAGCAGTCCAATACCAACTAATGTTAGAAAAATTTAACGCTTCTTTTGATGGGGGTAGTGGTAACTATAGTGTAACGTGTTCCTTTAAGGGTAGAGTAGTGGCGTTATTAGCTGATTTAACATTACAAGAATTGAAAGTTGCTCCTTATATGTACACTAAACAGTATAGTGTCAGTGACAATAAAGATAACGGGAAAGAACAAAAATTTATTACCAGTAGAGGACAACAAACCCTCCATAATGTCTATGAAAACTATAAATCTTTAGGCCTTATAAGTGAGTCCTTACCCGAGTTAACTATAGACGAATTAGTAGAAAAAGTTACAACGTTAGAAACAAAGTTACAAACCGCATTAGTTACCCATAACCTAAGTCAATTAGACGATATAGAAGAATATGACAGAGCGTCGGACCGATATAGAAAAAGTATTTTAGATGGTGGTGGTTGGAGAGCCACTTATTGTAATACCGATATAACTTCACCTGACGGACCAGTGGTAGACCCAACTAACAATATAATTTATTATAGGTTAAAGAAAATGTATCGGGGAAAAGATAATATAGTGACCAGAGAGAAGGCACTAGAAAAATTAAAAGACACTATAAAGGGTTTTAATAAACAACTAGACGATAACCGTACCTTTGGAAAGATAGGTGCACAACATATACCTGTTGACATTTCTATAAACAATATAAAGACTACACCCCCAAGTACTATGGTCAATCAGAGTACGGATGATTGGTTTATGTTTGCGGGTACCACTACGACTTTTGAGGAAAAAATAGGTAAGATAATCGCTTCTTTTGATACTAAAAGAAATGTTATCGAAAAAAAATTAACTAATGTGGTCAACGGGTTGGTTATAGATATCCTAGGTTTTAAACCAACAGTAAGAAATATATTTGCAATTTTAATAGCTCACGCGGATACTTTTTTAAGACTATTAGACGAGACTCATCGAGGGGCTTTTAGTGTAAGAGCGGACCCCCGTCGTCTTAACGCAGTTAAAGGTCCTGGAAAATCCAGTACTACCAGTGAACTTCCTGAAGATGAATTTATCTATCCTTGGCCTCATTATTTTATTAATAAAGAAGAAAATAGTGTAACTTCTTATGTAAGTACGTATCCTGGTGCCGTCGGTGCCTTATCCCAAACTAAAGCTTTTGATACTACCCTATGGCCCGAAGTGGGGTTTGTGGAAGAATTCTTTAAAGCACAAGCTTTAACTAAAGCTGATACTAAACCTAACTTTTTTAAAGATACAGTGGGAGAACCATGGTTACCCATAACCTCATTTTTTATAAATGAAAATACGGTCTATACGAATAAATCTAATGTCCCATTTATGTATGAAATGTGGGACAGAGGTACAATATTTACTTTATTTTCTGGGATGGCCACCAGATTAGAGTTTAAAAATGCACAAACACTATATAAGTCTTTGAGTAATATTGAGTCTGCCAATCTTACCGACATTCTCATAGGTGATTTTGCTTTAAGTGAACAATTAAAGAATCAGAACTACACCCCTGACTCATTTATAAAAAATTTGGAAGCTATATCCCCACTCAATAATTATCAATTATTGATAAGAGATGAATATAGTACGAAGTATATACGAACGAAAATCAATAACGCACGATTTGCCATAATGAGTAAATCACAGTTTGATGGGTTGAATTACCAATTAAAGGAAACTAATGTAGACGATGCAGTTGGTTTTTTAAATGAAGCTTTAGTTCAAGCTGCAATACCTAATGTTATAGAAACTTATCCTTTTTCCCATTTTAATGGTGACCCTTCTACTAGTTGGGTAACTAATAATTTAGCAGGAGGGCAAAGTATTGCTTCATATGAAGATTTAAATTACATAGCTGATGGTATTACCTACTTACCCAACCAACAAACTTATTCTTCCGACATCTCAAATCAAACAGTATCTGGTATAATACCAAATATACAATTCTATACTGATGGTAATTGGTCATATAGGGGAGTGACCCAATTAATTAATGTTAAACTACTAAGAGAAGGGAATTTACAAAACCAAGCGTTAAGTTGGAAAACTTACTTTGATACCCTTACCAACACTTATCCTAAAAATAGTAATTTATTATTAACAGAAGGGGAAGTAAATTATGGGGACCAATATAGTGGAGAGACATATAGTAAACAAATTGTTTCCTTACTTAATACACCGTATTTTACCAACGCTTTAATAGAGGGTGTAACTAATGAGATAAGTGACACCCAAAATAATATTACGAATGGAAACCCATATAAAGCAGTTTCCTATCTATTTTTAAATTCTTTACCACTACCCACACTTAGAGAAAAAGCTTTAAAAATGGAAGAAGACTATCGTAATGTTTATGGAGATTATCTAGGTAAAATTCTTAATCAGGTTTCTGCGGTTCATAGTTTACCATATGCCTGGATATTAAAATATGGAAGTATCTGGCATAGATATAAAACGCATACCAATACAGGAGTGGATTTTTTATCTAATTGTTGGGAAGATTTTGACTACTCTACTTACTTTAATATTGCTAATGGAAGTAATCACATTTACAACCTTAATATTGGTTTAAGTGCTACAACCAGTGGGAATACAATAGTTAATATTCCATTTGCTGCACAATACTATAATGGACAAAATCAAAACACTGTTAATCTTGGATTTTATCCTGAACTAAATAACTACATTTATTATTTTATAAATGGGGAGAATCTATTATACGATAGTTTAAACCTAAATAATATTAATTTATCTTCCTCCGAACTTAACTTTAGAATAGATAATCAAGAATTATTTATTAATGAATTAAGTAATTTATCTTTTTCTTCACCTTCTGGTGAAACCACATGTAATTTCTGGTACTCCTATTTGAATTTAGCACGAAATTCTTACAATAATGCATATAGTGAGACGGAATATTTACTTTTTCCATCATGTGGGGGATTAGAATACCAACAATTAGAATTTGAAACTCAGGACATCAATAACCTATTAAGTAACCCAATTGGGCCTAACGGTTCTACTCGTTTTATGTGGGGAGCATCCAGCTATGGGTTCTTTAAACATGAAAACAATACTTTTCCAGAACCCAACCAATATCTAAAAGTAATAGACCCAACTCGTGATGAACAAACTCTTTTTACCATTACTGATTCTCAAGATTATGCAACTATAGAAGAATTATTCGATATCTTTACTCCCGATATTTTAAATGTGTTTGAGGAATATTTCTTAGACTTTACTAAGAAAGATAAGAGTGATGACATATATAGTACAACTGCGAGTACTCCTACGACCACTTCCACACTGGAAACTACGTTCCAACATATTTTCCGTGAATTAATGGTGGTAAAAGAATCACAATTAGACCCCACATTAATGAGTAATAAGACATCATTGAATAATGAGTTAGCTACTGCTCAACTGAGTAATGTAAGTCAAATTATGAGAACTTTTTTAACTAAACAGGTAGCGTTTAATTTCTACAACCCCAAAGATATTAACATAAAAGCTTTTAAAACTTTCTTACAACTACCCGATTCTAACTATTATAATTTTGGAAACTATAGTGGGAATCTTCCCCCTAATATTAGTCTTCTGGATTCCCAAACTAATTATCCAGATGAATGGAAAACATTACAACTTCAAGTTGGGTTTTATTCACCAGTCTTATCAGGACTGACACAAGATTTGGTTTATAATGATTTGGGGAATTATGTAACAGACTTCTTTATTGAAAATAATATTGATTTTACTAGTTCTAACATAATTCAGTTACGTAAAATAATAAGAATGTATGTGACTGAAAGAATTATGACGGGACCTAACCAAACTATAAACCCCATTGATTTCCAACAAACCATTTATACCGAAGTTATTAATAAATTTGATTTAGTAAAAGATGAATACCTTACCCAACTCTTTATAAGACTTAAAAAAGACTTGCCAGTCACTGTAGAGGGAGAAGTGGAAGAATTTGAAAAACAATCCGCTTATCAATCAGATGAAAATAAATTAGAACAATATTTAGTATTTAAAACACTTAATGATAAATGGATATCTGGTGAAGAGTTTGGTTCTAAATTTTTATTTAAAGACTTTTTATTCTTAGATGTAGCTAATCGAGATATTGGTGATTTGGCAATATTAGATACGGAGGCTATTAAGAATTTCCATAATCCCGCTAATGCAAATGCTTCATTATTAACTATAATTGGGAGTTTATTACAAGGAAATAATTTCAATTTTTATGGAATGCCTAGTTACATTAATTTTTATGGGATAGCTTCCAACACCTCTACCCCTATACCTAAATATAGTACCCAAGACCAGGCTAACGCTTTATTTGGTACCCACTTAGAGGTAGATTATTTAGATTCTTCCCCTAAATTTGTTTGTCAATATGTTGGCCCCCCCTCTACACAATTATCGGATTTAGGCCCTACATCTAGATATAATAATGATTCTTTTATGTTAGGGAGAACAGCTGAAAATCCTTTATTTAGTAATTGTAACGACCCTAGTAAGTGTAATAAAGTAATTTCTTTTGCTGTAGATTTTGGTATACAAGCACAAAGTATGTTTAAAGGAATAAGTTTAGACCAGAGCCAATTTAAAAACACTAGTGAATCTTTTGTCGTTACTGAAATGATGGCACAATCTGCTAATGATAAAAGTATCATGACTCAAGGAATGAGTTTATTTAACATATATAAGTCTCGTTCTTATACCTGTAAAATAACTGCGATGGGTAATGTATGCATTCAACCAACCATGTACTTTACATTACGTAATGTACCAATGTTTAATGGTCCGTATTTGATTTTAGATGTAGAACACACTATACAACCTAATACAATGACAACTACATTTAGTGGTGTTAGAGTTCCATTTCACAAATTACCAGAGATAGAAAATATCGTAGCAAAACTTAATAAAAAATTAATAAGTAGGGTACGTAAAAAACAAACCCAAACCGAACAAGTTGCGGAAGAAGGAGGTTTTACTGTGGAAGGGAAAAGTGAGTATGAAAACGTTAAAAATAATAAAATTTATTTTCCAGGTAGTACTAAAACTAGAAAATATGTAATTATTCATGTTACGGGAGGTATAGATTATGGTTCTGACCCAGTTGGTAATATAAATGCACACCACCTTAGAAAAGGTTGGTCGGGAATTGGATATCATTATCTTATATCTAGAGGAGCAGATGGTGGAGATAATGAACCAGACGGTACCTTATATGGTGCGAGACCGGAAAATAAGAATGGTGCACATACCTTAGGACATAACCAGGAATCTATTTCTGTTTCTATGATAGCAGATTGTCAAAAAATTGGTTCATATGATAGTATTGGTGATTACGCTACTCCAGACCAGAAAAACACATTAGAATGGACTATTTTGTACTTATTATTTGGTACCCAAATATTGGAAATAGAACCCCATAGTAGTTATTCACAACAAAACTATGATGATATAATTCCACATCCTGATATGAGATTAAAAATAACTACATTAGATATAATAGTAGATGACCCTAAAGTTACTAATAATAAAGAGAAAGGAGTAACCGTAAGAATGTGGAAAGAAATAGTAAAAGGACATAATGATTTTTCTAATAAAAGGTGTCCATGTTTTAGGAGTAAAGAAGCACTAAGTGGGACTTTAGGGACAAACCTACGGAAAAAATTAGCACAAATATTTAGAGATGTTGAAAATAGTAGTATTGTAGGAATTAACAATATGAATCAATATATACTTAATACTATCTTAAAAGGGAAAGGGTTTAAAGTAATACCTTCACCTTATAGTGAGGATGCTTTAGCTTCGGGTATTTCTACCTCCACCCCTAATGCGAGTAATAGTCAAATAATTACACCACCTACTGACGATATGTCAGGAGCAGCTTATTCCTCTTATAATGACTACACTTAGTTAATTAATGATTAGTCATTTCTTTAAAAACTAACTATTTATAAGAAAAGAAATATATTATGAAGAATATAGAAAAAAAATTAGATACTTTTCTAGGTAACAAAGAAGTTAATAAAAATCTTAAAATCGAAGAAGAAGGTTTTGAAGAAGTTTGTGACAAAGAAACTGGAGAATGTAAAACAATTAGAACTAAAGACGGACTTATTGAAAGAGTCAATAAAAAAATGATTACCCAAGATGGTAGGACTTTATTAATGGGATAAATCCACATAAAATGAGGAAAAAGGAAATATTAGAAAATATTTTAACCGAAGAGTTAAATAGGTTTACCCAAATCGGTAACTATGTTAATGAACAATTCATGGGCCTAGGTGGACAGAATGTTGCTCTTTTAGAGCAAGAACCACCAACGGAAGAAGAGGGAGAAGAAACAATAGAAGAACCTTTACCAGATACGGAAGATTCTGGAGATTTAGAAGGTGGGGACGAAACGGAGGAAGTTAGTGACGATATAGAGGTAGGTGATGTAAGTGAAGAACCTACTGAAGATACTGAAGAGTTAGAGGTAACGGACATTGTTAATATGACTAAGGAAACAGGAGAAAAAACTGATGAGTTAGGAACAACCATTGAGAAACAAAGTCAGAATCTTGATTCATTAATTAATAAATTAGACGATTTAGAAACTAAATTAGATGATATGGATAAAATTATGTCCGTGGTGAATAATTTAGAAAATAAGTTTGAAAAGTATCGTCCACAAACACCAGTAGAGAAATTAGAGTTAAGGTATTTAGATAGTGGACCCTTTAATCAATCACCCAAAGCTTATTGGGAAGAGAAGGAAGGAAAATTAGAAAAACAAAAAGATAAGCACGAATATAAGTTAAACAGTGAAGAAGTAAGTGATTATAATGAAGGAGATATAAAAAATAGTTGGCTTTACAGTCCTGAGGACGAATAAAATTAAATTATAAATAAAAAATAAATTTTGGGGGAGGTCATTGACTTCCCCTTTTTTTTGTGTTATATTTGGGGTATAAACATTTTAATTAAGTAAAAAAAAAAGAAATAGAAATGAGTAGTTTAGACGCAGTTTTAAAACAGTACGAACAAGGGCAAGTTCAAAACAATACCCCCAATAATAATATTAGTAGAGAAGAAAGGCTAAAAAAATATTTTGCTACTTTTCTACCTAAAGGTGAAAAAGAAGGTGAGAAAAATATTAGAATTCTACCCACCACAGACGGGAGTTCTCCATTTAAAGAAGTATACTTCCATGAAGTACAAGTAGATGGTAAATGGGTAAAATTAATGGACCCAGGAAAGAATGGTGATGGTTCTCCAACAGGAGAAAGAAGTCCTTTAAATGAAGTGGAAGATGCACTTAAACTTACTGGAAACCAAAAAGACAAAGAAATTGCTAGACAATATCGTTCTAAGAAATTTTATATTGTTAAAGTAATTGACCGTGACGCGGAAGATGATGGTGTTAAATTCTGGAGATTTAAATGGAATTATAAAGGAGATGGTGTAATGGATAAAATCATCCCTATTTTTCAGAAAAGAGGTGATATTACTAACGAGACTGAAGGTAGAGATTTGACTCTTATGTTGAAATCAGTTCCACTACCAAGTGGTAAAGGAAATTATACTGTAGTGTCCATGGTAATGGCAGAAGACCCTTCTCCGTTAACCACTGACGAATCAACATCTAAAGAATGGTTAGGTAATACAGAGACATATAAAGACGTTTATTCTCAAAAACCAGTAGAATATTTAGAAGCTCTTTCAAGAGGTGAAACCCCAGTTTGGGATTCCAACCTTAAGAAATATGTTTACGGTGATAGTGAGACTAGTATCGATATGGGAAGTAATACCCCACCAAATTCAACTAACAATATACCAGTTGACCCACAAGCAAATGACAAACAATCTGATGATTTACCATTTTAATAAAAAAAGCTAATGGCAATTAAGAAAAAAAGTTTTAAAGACATTAAAAGTAAATTCTCTAAAAAAGCTTCCTTTAAACCAGATAGATTTTTTGATTTGGGGGATGCTTTTTTAGATGCAACTGGTTTACCAGGACCATCTATGGGTCATATTAATATGTTCTTGGGACATACAGATACTGGAAAAACCACAGCTCTAGTTAAAACCGCGGTAGACGCACAACGAAAAGGTACTTTACCTGTTTTCCTTATCACAGAACAAAAGTGGGATTTTGACCACGCTAAATTAATGGGTTTAGATTGTGAAGTGAATGAACATGGTGAATGGGATGGGTTTTTCCTTTTTAATAATGACTTTCAATACATTGAACAAATAACCAATTATATTAATGAATTATTGGATGCCCAGGAAAAAGGTGAATTAGAATATGACTTAGCCTTTTTATGGGATTCTGTTGGTTCCGTACCATGTAAAATGACATTTGATGGAAAGGGTGGGAAACAACATAATGCTAGTGTATTGGCAGATAAGATTGGTATGGGAATAAACCAAAGAATTACTGGTTCCAGAAATACCAAATCAAAATATCTTAATACCTTGGTCACCGTTAACCAACCATGGGTTGAACTACCAGATAATCCCTTTTCCCAACCCAAAATTAAAGCAAAGGGAGGAGAATCATTATGGTTAAATTCTACTATAGTGTTTTTGTTCGGTAACCAGAAGAATGCTGGAACTTCTAAAATAACAGCAACCAAAGATAAAAGAAAAGTAAAATTTGCGACTCGTACTAAAATATCGATTATGAAAAATCATGTAAACGGTTTGGGGTATGAGGACGGCAAAATATTAGTAACCTCTCATGGATTTCTCAAAGGCAAAGACGCTAGTGAAGAAAAAAAATCTATAGAAGGGTATAAGTCGGAAAACTCAGAATATTGGAAAGATATTATTGGGTCGGATGGTGAGTATAATCTAGCAGTAGAAGAAACTGGTGAAATATTTTAAATTAAAAAAAAATGACAAAAGTAGAAAAAGGTAACAAAATTAAAGTCCATTATACGGGCACATTAACTAATGGGAATAAATTTGATAGTTCTCATGATAGAGGACAGACATTAGATTTTGAAGTAGGTTCGGGACAGATGATAAAAGGTTTCGACGAAGGTGTTGTAGGTATGGAGGTTGGAGAAACCAAAGAAATTAACCTCAAACCAGAAGATGCTTATGGTTTAAGAAAAGAAGAAGCTAAAACGGAAGTACCAAGGGAGACTTTACCCCCTGATTTCAACCCTGCAGTGGGAGAAACAGTGCAAGGCCAAACAATTGATGGGAGACCTATTCTTGCTAAAGTTAAAGAATTACAAGAGAAAATAGTAATTTTAGATTTAAACCATCCTTTAGCAGGAGAAGAATTGAATTTTAAAATCGATTTAGTAGAAATAGAAGAAGAGAATGTTTAACCCTTTAATAAAACAACATGTTAAAGACATTAGTTGTCGATGGTAATAGTATATTACAAACAGGATTTCACGGTGTAAAAGATTTTTACCATAATGACAAACATTTTGGTGCAATCTTTTACTTTCTTAATACCATTAAGAAACATTTAGAAAAATATGATTATGATAAGGTAGTCGTCTTTTGGGACGGTAAAAATAATCATAAGTCTAGACGTGAGATTTATTCCAGTTACAAAACAAATAGAAAAAAGAACCTTAACAAAGAAAAGGTAGATGATATGTTTCGTCAAAAGAACAGGATATCCCAATACCTAGAAGAGTTCTTTATTAGACAAGCTGGTTTTGAGGACTGTGAAGCAGATGATTGTATCGCATATTACACCCAAAATACTCAAGAGAATGCCACTATCGTAACTAACGATAAAGATTTATTGCAACTCATCAATAAAAGAACGAGGGTATATCTTATTAGAGAAGATAATCTAATTACCCATAAAGATAAAATTAAATGGGGTAAAGTCCCCCTGAGTCTTCCTGTACCTAACTTACTCCTAATCAAAATATTATTAGGAGACCGCAGTGATAATATAAAAGGTGTATTATACTTCGGTGAGAAGTCCATCCTCAACCATTTCCCAGAAATACAAGAAAAAGAAATAACTTTAGAATCTATTCTCCATAAAACTAAACAAATATTAGATAGTGGAAGTAAAGATAGGGGATTAAAAAATTTAAGTGAGGGGGTTTGTGGAGACGGAAGAAAAGGAGAAGATTTTTTTAATATAAATAAGAGACTTATTGATTTAAAAAATGTATTTTTAACAGAAGAAGCAAAAACAGAAATCATTTCTTTGATACATGAACCATTAGACCCAGAAGGGAGAGAAGATATGAATGTCTTAGAAATGATGAAGGAAGATGGTTTATTTACCGTATTACCGCGATATAATGATGAGTGGACTAACTTTTTTAAACCACTAATCAAATTAAGAAAAAAAGAAATAAAATATTATAATAAAAAACAAACTTAAAATGGATGAAAAAAAAATAACTAAACTAGAATTTCTATTGTCATTAGAAGACCATATTATTTGTCAGAGATTTTTTAATGTTAGGGGGTATAATCCTACCAACATAAGGTCTTTAGATTTATATGAATTAATAGAAGATATTCAATTAGAAGTACAACACAGTCTTAAATTAAAAGCTATTGATTATCTTTTAGATAATTACAATCGTTATACACATACTGTCAATTTGTCAGAACAAGACAGAAATCCACAGATAAAAGAAAATTTTAATATCTACTTAAAAATTAATAATGAGATAATAACTCATAGAATTTTCCCTGCTTGGATATACCCAGCAAAGATTAGATATACTGTAGACATTAGACCTTTTGTCCCCTCATTTTTGAGAGAGTTAAGTGACGTTTTGTCAGCTAAAAAAGTTACAAGAAAATATTTAGAAACGACACTTTAATACTATTTATAAATTACCCAAAGATTATGACTATGAAGGAAAGCAAAAGTTTCGGGTACCTAGGGCATACATTTCAAATCAAACTTTTAAATCAGTTAATTACTGACAAAAAGTTTGCAAATTCTATATTGGAAGTAATAGACCCCAAGTATTTCGATAATCAATATTTTAAATTAATTTCACAAATGGTGAAAGAGTATTTTGAACAATACAACACCATTCCTACATTCGATGTATTAGACCAAATTACCCGCCTAGAAGTTTCATCAGAGATGGCTAAACAAACTATTTTTGATATGTTGGGAGACATTAAAGAATGTTCATTAGAAGACCATTTATTTGTACAAGAAAAAGCTTTAAAATTTTGTAAACAACAAGAATTAAAAAAGGCAATCTCTAAAGTGAGTAAAATACTTGAGAAAGGGGATTTTGAATCTTATGATAGGTGTGAAGGATTTATTAGAGACGCCATACAAGTAGGACAGAGTGATGATAACGCAAGGGACGTTTTTGAGGAATTAGAAGAAGTACTAGTAGACGATTTTAGAGACCCTATACCGTTGGGTATAAATGGAATAGATAATGTCTTAGACGGTGGCTTAGCTAAAGGAGAAATAGGTGTGTTTTTAGCTCCTACTGGTGTTGGAAAAACTACAGTACTCACAAAAATTGCTAATACCGCGTATAATATGGGTTTTAATGTTCTCCAGGTATTTTTCGAAGACAATCCCAAAGTAATACAAAGAAAACACATTACCTGTTGGTCTAAAATACCAGCACAAGAACAATCTACTCGTAAAGAAGAAGTTTTAGAAAAAATTAAACCTTACAGAAAAGGTAGAGGTAAATTAATATTGGAAAAATTACCTTCAGACAGAATAACAATTTCTGCTATTAAGAATAGAATCAGAAAATTAATTGCTGATGGAAATAAGTTTGATATGATTGTAGTAGATTATATTGATTGTATTTTACCCGATAAACATTTTAATGAAGTATGGCAAGGAGAAGGATTAGTTATGAGACAATTTGAGAGTATGTGTACTGAATTAGATGTAGCAGGTTGGACAGCAGCACAAGGGAATAGAACTTCTATTAGTTCCGAAGTTGTAACTACCGATATGATGGGTGGGTCGATTAAAAAAGCACAAGTTGGGCATGTTATCATTACTGTTGCTAAAACCTTACAACAAAAAGAAATGGGGTTAGCGACCATCGCAATTACTAAATCCAGGGTTGGAAAAGATGGAATTGTTTTTGAAAATTGTAAATTTGACAACGCTACATTAGAGATAGATACGGACCAATCTCAGACATTATTAGGGTTGGAACAAGAGAGAGAACAGAGAAACGCTGAAAGAGTGAGAAATGCCTTAGCGAGAAGAAGTCAGCAGATAAACCAACAGTAAAAATAAATTAAAATAAGAAATTATTTAATAATTTCGACTAAACTTAAAAAATTAAAAATATGGAAGTATCTAATAAAATATTATCAGACATTACAGTTTATATGAAGTACGCAAAGTATATTCCGGAGCTGAATAGACGTGAGACATGGGAAGAATTGGTAACCAGGAATAAAAATATGCATATTAAACATTATCCAAAATTAAAGGATGAGATTAACGAAAAATATAAACTAGTATATGATAAAAGAGTACTACCATCTATGAGAAGTATGCAGTTTGGAGGTAAACCTATTGAAATATCCCCGAATAGAATCTATAACTGTGCGTATGTACCAGTCGACCATATGGACTCCTTTTCAGAAACAATGTTTTTATTACTTGGGGGAACAGGTGTTGGATATTCTGTACAAAAACATCATGTTGCAAAATTACCTGTTATTCAAAAACCATACCCAAAAAGAAAAAGAAGATTTTTAATTGGAGACTCAATCGAAGGTTGGGCAGATTCAATTAAAGTACTTATGAAATCTTTTATGAACGGTGGTGGAAGTAGAGTAGAGTTTGATTATTCTGACATTAGACCAAAGGGTGCTAGATTAATAACATCAGGGGGTAAAGCACCAGGACCACAACCATTAAAAGAATGTTTGGTTAAGATAGAAGGTTTATTAAATCAAAAAGAAAATGGTGAACAACTTACAACTATCGAAGTACATGATATTATTTGTTATATTGCAGATGCAGTATTAGCGGGTGGTATTCGTAGAGCAGCACTTATTAGTTTATTTAGTGCTGATGATGATGCAATGATTGGATGTAAAGCTGGTAATTGGTGGGAATTGAATCCACAAAGAGGTAGAGCAAATAATTCAGCAGTGTTAATGAGACATAAAATCACTAAAGACTTCTTTATGGAGTTATGGAAACGTGTAGAATTATCTGGAGCTGGAGAACCTGGAATTTATCTTAATAATGATAAAGATTGGGGAACCAATCCATGTTGTGAGATAGCTCTTAGACCGTATCAATTCTGTAATTTATGTGAAGTAAATGTTTCAAATATCGAATCACAAGAAGATTTAAACGAAAGAGTAAAAGTCGCAGCATTCATAGGAACACTTCAAGCGGGATATACCGCTTTTCATTATCTAAGAGACGTATGGAGAGAAACAACGGAGAAAGATGCATTAATCGGAGTTTCTATGACTGGTATCGGTTCTGGTAAAGTCCTTAACTATGACATGTCCAAATCTGCTAGTTTAGTTAAAAGAGAAAATACCCGTGTAGCCAAATTACTAGGAATAAACCAAGCTGCTAGAACAACAACAGTTAAACCAGCAGGAACAACTTCTTTAACATTAGGTACTTCATCGGGTATCCATGCATGGCATAACGATTATTATATTAGAAGGTTACGTGTAGGTAAAAACGAAGCAATTTACACTTATCTAAGTATAAATCATCCAGAGCTAGTCCAAGACGAGTTCTTTAGACCTCACGATACAGCAGTTATTGAAATACCCCAAAAAGCACCAAAAGGCTCTATAATGAGAACAGAATCCCCATTCCAACTTCTCGAGAGAGTAAAAAAAGTAGCTATGGAATGGGTAAATGCTGGCCATAGAAAAGGGTCTAACAGCCACAATGTTTCCGCTACTATTTCATTAAGAGACCACGAATGGGATGCAGCAGGTGAATGGATGTGGGAAAATAAAAAACATTATAATGGTTTATCTGTTTTACCATATGATGGTGGTACATACACCCAAGCCCCATTTGAAGATATTACAGAAGAGAAATATAATGAAATGTTACAATCCTTAAAGGATATTGATTTATCTAAAGTGATTGAATTAGATGATAATACAGACTTATCTGGAGAATTAGCTTGTTCTGGGGGTCAATGTGAAATTGATGTTGACTTAAAGAAAATTGAAGAATTAAGTGAGACCGAAGTGTAATAATGAAAAGGAAAGACGACTGGATTGAAGAATTATATTATAGAGAATTCATCAATCCAAAATTACAACCAAAAGATTTTTACTGGGAAGAGGGTAAAATGGTACTTACCGAATTATACCATATAAAAAAAGGTATGTGTTGCGGGGGGAAGTGTGTTCACTGTCCTTACTGGCCCATGTATCAAAAATCTAATACCACATTAAGAGAAGATGTACAAATTAGACCTTCAGGGGTATAGGATAGATAAAACTACGGACGTAATAGATTGTTTTATCTATGAACACTTGTTATTTGGCAGTAAAGAAGTAGAAATCATCACAGGTGATAGTCGGGTTGTAAAGGGAGTAGTAAAAGAAGTTGTAGAAAATTATGGGTTAAAATGTAAACCACACATTTATAATCCCCATACTCTCACAATTACCTTATAGATTTTAATTTTAAAGTATTTATAAATAAAAAAGAATGCCAACTTCCTCAACATACGGAATAGATTTTCCTTTTCAGGACAGTAGAGATGGGTACTACTTACAATTAACGCCCACTACTGAAGAGGAGATAAAAGCGAATCTCATTCATTTATTATTAACTAGAAAAGGTAGTCGATATTTTTTACCAGATTTTGGTACTACACTATATGAATATATTTTTGAACCATTAGATAATATTAGTTTCGATTCTATTCAAGCAGAAATTAGAGAACAAGTTTCTAAATATATACCTAATCTAAAAATAGATAAAATTAAAGTGGAACCAGCTTTAGAGGCGGAAGAGTTACCTGGAACAGTGGTGACAGATAACGACCCTAGAGTATACAGAGTTGCGGGACAAGGGACGAAAGAACATACTGCAAAAGTAACGTTAGAATTTACAATTACCAATGAAGCTTTTGAAACTAAAGATTTTGTAATAATAAATTTATAATATGGCTAATAATAAAATATCCTATACGGAAAGAGATTTTGTAGGAATAAGAAATGAACTCTTAACTTTTGTTCAAGACCAATACCCTGATTTAATACAAAACGCAAATGATGCGTCTATCTTTTCAGTATTTCTTGATTTAAATGCGGCAGTTGCAGATAACTTACATTACCATATTGATAGGTCATTACAAGAAACAGTTCTACAATATGCAAATCAACGTTCTTCTCTTTATAATATTGCAAGAACTTATGGTTTAAAACTTCCAGGAAATCGTCCTTCAGTTTCGGTGTGTGATTTTTCTTTAACAGTACCTGTTTTACAGAGTTCTGGTGGAGGAGATAAAGAAGATTTTAGATATTTAGGTACCCTAAGAAGAGGTTCACAAACGGTAGGAGCAGGACAAGTATTTGAAAATGTTCATGATATAGATTTCTCATTACCTTTTGATTCTACAGGTTTTCCAAATCGTACTAAACAACCTAATTTTGACGCAAACGGTAATATTGTTAGTTATAACATCACTAAAAGAGAAGTGGTTATTAATGGAATAACTAAAGTATTTAAGAAAGTAATTACTGATGTTAATGTTTCTCCTTTCCTTAAGATTTTCTTACCAGAAAAAAATGTTTTAGGTGTTACTGGGGTAATCCAAAAAGATGGTACCAACATTCAAGCAATTCCTAAAGCTACTGACTTTTTGACATCCGACAATAAATGGTATGAAGTGGACGCTTTAGCACAAGATAAAGTTTTTGTGGTAGATAGTACGAAACCTTCCGATTTGCCTGGTGTAAAAGTTGGTAAATGGGAAACAGTTAACCAAAGATTTATTACAGAGTATACACCCGAAGGGTTTTTCTACTTAACTTTAGGTGGTGGAACTAGTAGTGGTCAACAGAGTTTAGATGACTTTACCCAACAAGGGTTAGCGATGGACCTAAGTAAATATATGAATAATTTATCCTTAGGAAGTACACCTAAAAACAACACTACTCTTTTTATCCAATACAGAGTAGGCGGTGGAAAAAGTACTAATGTGGGACCTAATAGTATTACTACGTTTGGCACCACTGATTTTGTTATAAACGGACCCAACAATAATATAAACCAATCAGTTCAAAATTCCCTCCAAGTTAATAATATTACAGCAGCGGTGGGAGGAGCAAATCAACCGACAGTAGAAGAAGTTAGAAATTATGTTGGTTTTAATTTTGCTGCACAAAAAAGAGCAGTAACCATACAAGACTACAAATCATTAATTGATACGATGCCTTCCGTTTTTGGTGCTCCTGCAAAATGTGGTATAATGGAGATAGAAAATAAAGTAATTGTTAATCTTTTATCTTATAATACCGATGGTAGTTTAACCTCCAATGTTAGTACCACCTTGATGGAAAACATCTCTAATTATTTATCAGATTTTAGAATGTTAAATGATTATATTGTTATTTCTCCCGCACAAGTAATAGATTTAGGGATAGAAATTGATTTATTAATCGACCCATCATTCAATAGTGGGGTAATAGTGAGTAATGTTATAAACACTACAGAATCTTTCTTTACACCTAAAAATAAAGAAATGGGTACAGATATTTTTGTAGGAGAATTAACTAAAAATATTTCTTCCCAAGATGGAGTAATCAATTTAATCGATTTAAGATTATATAATAAAGTGGGTGGACAGTACTCTAACAATGAAGTTTCACAACGATACTCCAATAGTGCTACCAAACAAATCGAACTTATCGATGGTGTAGTCTTTTCTCAACCCACACAATCATTCCAAGTTAAATTCCCAACCAAAGACATAACGGTTAGGGTAAAATCTACTTTACAAACTACAATTACATAATAGGTTGACAAATTTGTCCTTTGGTTTAACTTTGATTTTAACTACATAACTATTTATTTTATAAAAGAAAGTGTATGGCAAAATCATATAGGATAAAAGCGAACCCTAATTCTGACAAACATCTACAAGTAACATTAGAACAGGACTTTGACCAATTAGAAATACTAAGTTTAAAAATAGTAAAGTCTGATGTTTATTCGCGCATGTGTGCAGATTATGGGGTCGTAGTTGGTAGAGTCATCGCAAACGGGGGTTTTGGCATTCCTAACGCTAAAATATCTATTTTTGTTCCTCTTACTGAAGAGGATGAATTAGACCCAGTAATTGCCGATTTATACCCCTATAAAACAGTAACTGGTAAAAACGAAGAAGGGTATAGATACAATCTCTTACCTAAAGAATCTGAAAGTTGTAACCATAGAGCTACAGGGAGTTTTTTCACATCGGATGAAGTAATAAATAATCCAGTTATTTTAGAAGTTTTTGAAAAGTATTACAAATATACCACCAAAACAAATGAAAGTGGAGATTATATGTTGTGGGGAATTCCACTAGGTAACCAAAACATACACGCGAGTATAGATGTGAGTGATATTGGGTGTTATTCTATGAGACCGTATCAGTTCATTAAACAAGGATATAGTAGTTCCCAGTTTGAAAGTTCTTTAGAGTTTAAAACATCTGAAAATCTGGACACACTCCCACAAATTATTATCCAAAATAAAGCAGTAGAAGTAGCTCCTTTCTGGGGTGATGATGAATTATGTGGAATTGGTATCACCAGAATGAATTTTGATTTAAGAGATTCTGGAGTAGAGATTATACCTAGTGCTACTTTTATGGGGTCCGTTATAACCGACAATGATAATAGTTATGTTAGTTTAGGGGGTACACCTGGAAAGAAACAAGGTTCTATGTGTGATTTAAGTACAGGGACGGGCACTATTGAAGCTATTCGTCATACCATATTAAAAGCTGAGGACGGTTGCCCAACATTAGAACATTTTACTTTAGATAATGGGGGTAAAGTAATTGACGGTAATGGTGCGTGGGTTATCCAGGTGCCCATGAATTTAGATTTTTTAGTTACAAACGAGTATGGGGAACAAATAATTTCTTCAGACCCTAGAGTGGGCATACCCACACGAGCTCGATATCGTTTTAGAGTTACTTTAGATGGTACGGGAGGGGAAATAAGAAGTGGGAGATACCTAGTCCCTAATTTACGAGAATATACGGGAGCTGACACCGACAATTCTTACGCTTTTTCCGACAATTATGACGATTATCCAGAAACTCTAACACCAGGAACCAACATTTTAAATACTCCAGCATATCAAGCGACGGACTACTTTTATGAATTTAGACCTAATAGGGTATATACTGTAAGTAGTTTTATTGATAATTACCGACACAATGTAGATAGAAGTAGGGCTATAAGTACACCTAATAGTAGGTGGAGATTTTTAGGCATCAAATCCATCAATCCTTCTCCAGATAGTCCGTGTCCTAACAATCCATTTCCCATTAATGATGCTTTCAGAGGGGGGAGTATAACATTTACCCAACAACAGATAAATAGATTAATCCAAATGATAACTATTATTTTGGCTGCATTGGCTATTGGGGTAAATCTAATTATCTTATTTTATCAATATGTAAGTTATTGTAACGCGTCTACCCAAGAAATGACACAAATGTTGGCGGCGGCAGCAGTAATCGCAAATCCCTTTGATGCTGGTATCGCAGCATCTCTTTTTACTGCCGCTTTAACTACATTTATACCTACCCTTATTATGTGTCTTCTTCTCGCTACACTTTTTTATGGTCCCTTAGCTTATAGTATTATACATAGTTTTTATGTTGTAAGGAAGATTTTTAATTATCCTAACTGTGAAGCTTGTTTTTGTGGGTCCACCTATCAATTTATCTTAGACTCCATATTAGGTGTTTTTGTTAATCAGGAGGAACAGAAAGTGCAAGAAATTATTGCAGACGCACCTGAATATGTCAATGATTGTGATGCTGAACCCTACATGGTAGGATTCGGGCCTAGAGATGCTAGTGGGAATGAGGTACAAAATGCTTATTATTGGAGGGGAGACTCCGAAAGACCTGCAAAACCAAAAGGGTGTTACGTTCTTCAGTGGACAAGAGCAGTATGGATAACATTTCTGGTTGCCCTGGGGCTTGTTTCTGTAGCTTCATATATCCCTTATGGGGGGTCTGCAATTTTATTGGGAGTAGCAGTAGGGAGTGGTTTAGTCCTTGTAGGATTTATAATAAGAGATTTGTTTAGGATGTACAAAAGTCTTAATCAGTGGAGACTTTTGGCAGATATTTATAGTGGTTTATGTGGGGGTATATTTAATATGAAATTTAGTAATAGTTGGATAAACGGAGTGTTATATCACTACAAATTTATGAGAAAAAGAAAAAAGTTGGATGATGAGGGAGTACCGATACCTGAGAACGCCCAAATCACCCAATACCCCCAGAGAATTGTGTATGAAAAAGTAGAGGAGGATAAAACTTATTATTATTATCGTTCAACACCTTTTAATAGTTCATCACAGTTTCAATTACATTGTGATTGTGTAGTAGATAATGCAGGTGGTGGTAGTGGTCAACATTATGGGATTAATTTTCCAACCACCATTATGGACCTAGGTCCTTTAGACCCTTGCATTGATGAAATATGTCAGGAAGAAAAACTTTACGATAAAGACCTATGTTATGTGGTAGATAGACTTAAACCCACGAGTTTTCAACCCAGCGAAGCTTTATTAGGTATGTTAGTAGAAAGAAAGATTGCGGCGACTAATAATTACAAAGAATTTTTATTTTCTGGTGTAAATAAGTGGTTTGGTGCAGATGCAGAACCAGGTTCAGCTTTCAATAGAAACTCGGGTAATGTTAGAGAGGGAAGTGCGGGACCTGCGAATAATCCAGGACCATGGAGAGGAAGAGTTATAGATGGTGATATAGCACAATTATTAGCAACTAATAATATGTTGGGGGTTTCAGTGTTTTCTACTGACTATAATGACCCTTATTATGGTGCACCACCACCAAGTGCAAACGCAACAAAATGGTTTGAAATGTATATGCCAACTCAATTTAATGCCAATGTGCACAACCCTATCAGCTGGGATTTATCCGTTTTTCCAGGGGAAACCATTGTTACACAGACCACTTGTCCCTTTCCTTTAGTTACTAGAGATTATCCATTAACAAACTGTTTATTGGGAGGCGGGTATGGTACCCCTCACACACAAGTGATACCTTATTATACATGGGACTCACCAGGAGGTTATGGTAATTGGAATAATGACTATAACTATAATCCACCCACAACCAACCCCTCAGTAGTGGGACACCAACAAGGAATTTATTATCGAGCACCAAAGCCAACTGACGCTACTACATGGATTTCCCCATATTTTTATGATTCTCAAGAGAATCCTCCACCTCAAGGATACTTTGTTAATGCTATTACCGGTTCCACTGCGGGGTTAGTGGTAGCCAAAACATATAGATTGGGGGCGGATTTATTTTTTTATTTTGGTTTAAGACCAGGTGGTTCCGCCTATGAAAGGTTCATAAATGAGTATTTACCACCCAAAGACGATGCATAAACCATATCAAATAATACCCTCCGACAAAAAGTATAAAGGAGCTCCCCCTGTAGACACTAGATTAGATGTTAATTTGGAAAATAATTCGAGAGAATTGATTGAGGGAGATAGAAGTGTTCCATTAAATTTAGCTGTAAGGTATAATACAGAAAGACAAAATTTTTCTCTTTATAGACTATATGGTAAAATCCAACCATATGTGGATAACGCATATTCTGGAAACGCTTCTCAACTAACCTCTAATTTAATCTATAGTTTATATACTATAGGTGATTATTATAATGGAGGGAATGTTACATTTAAAGGATACCCAGAATATAGACATTTTGATTTTTTAAGGACGGATACAGATGAATCTGTAGCTGCGGAAACTAACTGGAATTTATTTGTAACTATACCGACTATAGATTGTGATAAAGAACAACCTATGACCTACACACCCATAGAAGGGGGAAATACCTTATCATTTGATTCTACTGATGGTATTCCTTTCCATATAGTTAATAAAACAGTCGGTGGTAAAAAAATATTAGAATTTACATGTGGAGCACCCCACGGACTTAAGATGGGTGAATATGTCAGATTAACTATCCCCCAATATCCAGGATTTTGGGGTGGTAAAATAACATATCCCCTCTATAGTATTGGAAACGGTAAAAGAAAATCCGATAAATACGTATTTAATTTATTTATCCCCTCAGTTAATAATGGACAGTCTCCTCAGATAACAGATAATACTTTAGGCACATTTAAAAGACAAATTAACTTAACTGATAATAGTAGTATCTCTAGTTATTATATCTTACAACACGAAGTAATTACAAATGTGGAAGATTATACACTTAATAAATGTGCATTTTCTGAAGGAATATTTAAAACCATTAAAAAGTATCAAAGTGCTCAGGAAAACCCTGATGGTATAGAAAGAGTCGCAATTAAAGAAGATTATCCCACCTACCTTTATTCTTTTACTAAAGATATAAATGTAAAAAAATATTTAGATAATTTACAAAGGCCTATAACCACTCTTTACATTACCATCTTACTTAGAAATAATTTAGGGTACTTCAACTACCCTCCCATATACGGTTGGGGTTGGAATTTCCCTTATAGTTTTATGGATAATAATATTAATACGAATATAGTAAGAGGACATGTTGGTGAACAACAACCAGTTTCTGGTGTGATTGTCAATACCATAGGTAGTTTGAATTCGGGATTACCTTTAGTTCCTGGAGATAAATTAAGAGGAGCGTTTACAGAATATAATAAATATGATTTAAAAGAACGAACTATTAGTGACATCAGCCATAGTTTTAATTTTAACCCTGATGTTTTTTCCACTTCTCTGCACGGTGCAGGAATAGGTAATGGGGGGTATATGTATAAACCTCATTACCCAGTAAAAATTAGAGAATATTCTACCTACATAGAAAGTGGAGACCCTAGGAAAGTAGCCAATATACCAGATTATGCTACTTACTTTGAAATAGAAAAAACTTGGAAATGGAGAGATATCTATGATATTGGATTTGTGGAAGGAACTACTGGAGTAGATTATCCCTTTTTAAATGCTGCCCATTACCCAATGACTGATATTAGTTTTTTTGTTAATAGAGGAGTGAGAGCGTCCGCGTTCGATAATGTAGATTATACTTTAGCTTTACCCGATGGAGTAACTGGAGCAACTAACACAAATGAAAATTTAATAGATGATGGATGTGAATAAATTAAAGTTAAGATTAAATCAGAGGCAAGATGGGGATTTGGATAGGAGATTAGTTATACCTCTTAATCAGATGACTGATGAATTTGGTCGTGGAGATTTAATTAAAGAGTATGAAGATGGGGTAATAGATACTTTATTAGATTTAAAAAGAGATTATGAGGTAACACAGTATGGACATGAATATTTTCATGGGGATGCCACTAACTCTGCTGACCCCACCCCTAATACTTTTTATGATTTTACTTTTGGAAGTTTAATAAACCCTAACCCTTTTACCGCAACTTATCTTAATGAACCACTCACAGGTAATATACCTAACTCTGGGGGGGTAATGGGAGGATTTAATTATGGTGCGACGACTCCTTGTCTTGACAGGTTAGAAAACCTATACCCCACCAATGATGAAGCAACCATTTATTCTCCTTATGACTTCACCGACCCAACCACATGGTATGGATACGATAATCAAGGATTTACCCCAGAGGAGACATATAGATATGAAAAAAGTTTTGTTAAAAGTTTTTTTAAATTAGACTTGTATGATAGTCCTCTTAGAAATGAACAAAAGCTTTTAATTTCTTTAATTTTAAGTCCTCTTAATGGAGAAAAAATATATAGACCAACCATCGACTTAAGTTGTCCTTCTGATGGACTACCTGACGGGAGATGGAATTGTTACCCCGAAGGGGAGAAATACATACCAAAACCAACTTTTAATTTAGACCCTTTAGGGAATAGTGAAGCATATTACATATATTGGTTAAAAGAAGAAACCTTCATCAAGACCAGTGTATTTTACATGTCTGCAAAATTTTATAATGGTAAAAGTGGTGAAGTAATACCATTTATTAATAAACCACAAAATACTTTACCCAATCCCTATGTTTTTAAACCAGAAGAATTATTTTATTATAGGGTGAATTTAAATAGAGATAAATACACTTATACTATATTTGACACCGCTACTAATTTAAGAGTCGGGACTAGTGATGATAATCGCATAAAATTTTACCAATATTTTAATTCCCCATAATGGAAGACTATAAGTTTACAATTAAAAGATTATTTTATGCTGGGGAAACTGAGGCTTTAAGTCCTTCTTTACCTTCTAGTTATGTGTCCGTTACGTCTACTGGTGTACCTCCAGGTGAGGACTGTAGTAATTGTTATTTTAACAATAATGGTTTTTGTAATTATTGGAATGCAGATATTAGAGAAGATTATTGGTGTAAAAAATGGACGGACCCCCAGACAGGACAAAATGATTTACCGACACCACCTCCTTGTCTTACAGGATTTACAGTACCCATAATAATAACCGAAGATTTTAATGATATTGGAGTATATACTCCATTCGATGGGTTAGTGGTCCAAAGAAATGTTGTAAATAATTTTTTATATAATGCAGACAATCTTTCAGTTACTGTAACCAACACATCAGATATTGAGTTTAAAAGATTTTTAACTTTTGGGGACTTTATAGTGGATTGGGGCGACGGAAATACCGACCCATTAAATGGTACCAATATTAATGTTACCCACACTTATGGAAATAGTGGAGAATATAAGATTACGGTTACTCAGGTCAATCCTTGGGGAACAACTAAAATTAGTAAGATTATAAACCTTCCTTATACCTCCCAAATCACCATACCTAATGTTTTTGGAACGGTAGAAATTACTCCACCTAACTTAGGTTCACCGACAGCATGTATGGAAATTCCTCAGAACTATATCTATAGTGGGGATAGTAATCCAGACGTTTATGATTATTTTAGTTTCAATTATGTTAATGTTCCTTTTGCCGTTACTGGGTATACTACCAACAATACTTTAGGGTTATTCCAAAGTTATGGAAGTGGAGCATTACCCCCCATAGGTCAAAATATAGCATTAACCGAAGAATCGGAAGGATTTATCACGGAAAGTACCCCCAACTATACAGCTTATACTATAAATCACATTAATTATACTGCGTATAGTTTTAACAACGTTTATTTTGCCGCTCAAAGTGCGGGATGGACACCCCATAATTTAGAATGGGAATGTTGTAATGAAGAAGAATACGTCTTAGGGTGTCCCTGTGAAGAACATGGTAAATCTATATCCAAAGGGTCCTGGGATTCTGAGGTGGAATATGTCCAGGGGACTAGTGTATTTTATGATGGGTGTTGTTGGTATTGTCAACCCAAGAGTGCATTGATTTTTTCTTGTAAGTCTTCACCCCACTATGGGAGTAACGAGTGGCACCCTTGTCTTCCCTGCATGGAAGATGGACATGCACGTTTACCTGGGGAAGAGACCGAGGGAAGAAGTGATTATAACCCCGCAATGACTTTACATGTTGGAGATATGGTTTACTACCGGGGTAATACTTTTACCTTTAAAGGTACCCAAGTAATAGACCCCACTAATGGAGCTATGGCAATTGCAGATGGATGTACTAATTGGATAGATTTAACTTATGTGACCACCACTATAGATGCTAATAATATTGTGACGACAGAAATTGTCCCCTACCAAGACCCTGACGGAGTAGTGTGGGCAGGAGGTTATACAACAAACCCGACATTTAATGTAAATGATTGGGAAACAAAATCAGGGATAAACTTATTAACCTATTCATTATGGTTATAAAAATAAATAATTAAGTATGGCGCATAGAAACCGAGGCAAAGCAAATCCATGTGGTGCATATTTTCCTGTAGATTGGCAGGTACAAAACCTGATGCCCGCAAATAGTGATTGTGCAGGAGGTAATAATGGTGCACATAATTGGTGGGGTACTCACGCTGGGGGTTTGATACCGTGGGAGACGGTGGGGGAAGATGGTGCAAGTGGAGGTTTCTGTTGTGATATGCTTGGAAGATTGGGAGTGACGAGTCAATGGGTTTATTCTCAGTGGTATAATCCCTTTGTAACTACTTTCGCGGTAAAGGGAAAGTGTAAAGGTTGTCCTAACCAAGCATTTGAGGGACACACATCGACTGACGATACTTGTCCAGATACTGGTCAACCTTGTAGGGTCGACCTTACACAAGCGCTGCTTTTTAGTAGCTCTTTGGGTGTGCTTGGTGACCTAACGTGTTCGGGTACTGGTGGTTGGCGTAATAAATGGCACCAGTGTTTTTTTGGTCTAGAGGAGGCTTTTGGATGTACAAACCCTAACTCTTTTGGTATAGTGACAAATGACACCTCCAGTGGTGTTGTGGGGTACGCGGGTTCACCTAATGGAAGTTGCGAACGGAATTGTATGCAACTTAAGCAAGAATATTTTCAAGACTGGGCAGTAGGTGGAAGTAGTTTCGCTTTAGCAGATTACCCCCCTTGCACATTTAATAAAAAGGCATATTTTGATTGTGAAGGTCCTGAATATGACGCCGCAGGAAATGCGGGAGTTTCAGGACCTAAACTTATCTGGACTGGTTACACTCCTCGAGTAAATACGTATGCCAACGGAGTATGGAATGCAGGCTTCAACTATCAAAGTGGCGCTGTATCGGTGGGTACCACACAGTACCAATTAGTGGATGGTAATTGGAAAGGTTATCTTAATAGTGGACATAACAGTGGTAATGGTTGGGGACAGGTGGGAGGACCATCCAATTCTACATCTCATTTATGGAATAGAAAAAGTGGTTTTGATGTTACGGCCGTCAACGGACCCATCACAAATTTTTTGGATTTTGATGGGTGTTGTTCTTTCGTTAGTTTTGGGTGTCAAGACAGCACTTTTGGTAGTTTTGATAGTCAAGCTCAACTTAATTGTGATGGACGGGCCCAGCTTAATACAGTATCTATTTTACCTAATGGAGATATTGAGTGTTTTGGGGTTAATGGTCAACCAATTCCTTGTTATGATATGCCATTAAATTGTAACGCTTGTATTGACCCCAACACCTTAACCTATTATCCCTCAGGTCACTTTAATATACAACCTACTAATCAGTATCCTTTAGAGGGGGACCAAGCACAAACACCAAACCTACTTCCTTTTGACCCCCACGTATGTTACCAACAAGTATGGGACGCTTGTGGTGGAAGTGGGACTCTGAGTGCTAGTGCATGGGTAGCAATGCAAAATAACCGTCCAGAGTCTCATTTATATAGTGATGGTCAGTTCTGGGATAAAGAAGGAACCAATGTAACTAATAATACTGGTGGAACTGGTTCTTCATTACCCAAATGTCAATGTAATAATGAAGGGTGTACCAATCCACTAGCGTCTAATTACTCCCCCTTAAATACCGCAGATTGTAGTGGAGTTGACTATGACCCTCTCAACCCTATGACTGATGTTTCATGTTGTACAATAATGGAATACGGTTGTAGTGACCCCAGTTATAACACATTCCCACAGAATAATTATTTTTGTACTGTTCATCTTAACTCTAGTTCGGTTCCTGATAACGCAGCCTTGTGTATGGACCCTAGTAATGGTAATCCGTGTGTGGGTACCTTTGGAAATTGGATGTGTGGTACTGGCAGTGGAGTTAGTCCATTAGGAGGGATACCACGAAACCCTAATCTTCCTCTTGGAAACCCTACTAGTGGTCCTATACTTACTAATGAAACAGTTGTTTTAATGGATGATGGGAGTTGTCAAACACATAGTGTAATAGGTTGTAAAGATGATGGTGGGGTGAGTGCTGGGGGAGTATGGCCTTCTCCGTTACATCCTGGTTTTTCAGCTATTAATTTTTATGCGGACGCTACTATCCATAATCAAGACATGTGTCATTATAGTTTTGGTTGTGTTGACCCCCTAGCAGGTAACTACAACACTACCCCCATATGTGGTGGATTGACTTTACAAGATGAGTTAAACGTTGTAAATCTAATTATAGGTTCAACAAACAACGGTCAACCACCCTTAATTAGTACCCAACCTATACTAGATAATTTAATTCCTAATATAACGTGTTGTGACTATAGTTTACCTGGTGAAGGAGCTGGGTGTATGGACCCAAATGCTTTAAACTACAACCCTAATGCAACTCAAGACTGTATTACCCTATGTGCAACATCACCTTTTTGTTGTTGTACATATAATATAGAGGGGTGTACTGACCCACTAGCTCTTAATTTTAACCCTAACGCTACCTTAGATGATGGAACGTGTATCTATTCTTTAGACTTCCCCGAAGAAGGGACTAATTTCTTAGACGGTTCTTTAGTAGAATTATGTAGAGAGCCCTTAGTAAAAGAAGAAGTATTAATGAACGTTTGCCAACCAACAGAAATACAATCAGAAGTATTTATTGAAAGAGGTAAACAATCTGTATTTGAAACAAACCAAAGATTGGGAGAGGTAAACACTATAGGTGGACTTCAAATATATGGATACGGATTTTATAACATAAAAGAACAAATATAAAATAAAATGGCTTTAGGTACATATGGAATTAAAAGATTGTCAGATGTTTCACCACAAAATGTTGAAATACTTTCTTTATATACAGAATCACGAGAGTCGGTAGAAAACGCGACAATAAAAAAATTAGATGCAAAAAGTATTTTAACCCCTTATTATCACACTACGGAAACGGGTGGAAATGCTGGTGTGGAGTTATTAGGGGGTATGTATAATTTAAGGTTACCTTATAATGAATTTAACAGTAAAGGGATTTATAATCTTATCATTAGACCATTAGAGATTAGGACTACTATTACAGATTGTGGTGTACTTTCATCTCTACCTAATGTTAAAGGGTTAGTTTTTGATATAAATAATGTACCTACAGAATCTAGAAATAAATTTGTTAATAATGGTTTAGTTGGTTATAGGATTGAATATTTAAATGAAGACGGTACTAAAATTCCTAATTTTTATAGGTTGGTCACTTCTTCATTTTTCTGTGAACCCATTACCCAAAACTTAACTAATAGTAATCAAAAAGCGATTAGATATAGATATATAAATGGAGGTAGTAACCTTTTATTTTGTACATTAACACCTACTTCTGCACCGTCTAACAAACCTACAGCGTTGCCCTTCATAGGTCAACCTGCACAGTCTGTGGTAATAACCAATACCCATTTTAACCCAGTTCATATTGAGATAGAAATGGTAGATTATGATATAGATAGTCTGGGAATAGCATTATATGGAAATCAAACTAAATCTCTAAGTGATGGGATTTACACAATTTACGATAGTAGTAATAACATTTATAAACAATACAATTTATATGAAACAAGAGACCAATTTGGAGCCCCACTTTATGAAGTGAGACAAGATAGAGGTAATAATATAGACTTTACAAAAGCGTTTAATAACATTGCACAACAGTAATGCCAGGACTTTATAACAATAATAATAATCCTATCCCAGGAAATGGAGCAGATGTATTTGGGGATAAATTGGTGGGGAACCAATTTGTTGATGGAACATCTCAGTTTACTCTGGGAAATTTTAGTATTGCAAGTAATTTTTCTGCAAAAAACTCCAGAGACTTTTCTTTAGGTAATTTTTCTGCACCAATTACCCTAGAAACTTTACAAATTAATAATATTAGTGAATCCAAGATATTAGCTTCTAATAAACTTGAAGTCTTCATAAAATTTGATAGGAGTAAGGTTAGTAATTATACTTTATATGGGTCTTTAAGAGAAAGATTAAAAGTAGCGGTTCAACAGGTGATGAAGAAATTCCCCGCTTCAATGAAATTCACCCAGTTTAGAGAATGGATAGATTATTTAAGTGGTGAAACGGCTACCAACATTAGTTTTAATCCTAATACTAATGAAACTACATTAAATTTAAATTTATATACTCTTTTTAATCCTTTTGGGTTAGAATTTACCCAATCATCACTAGTACCTACGGCAGAAGACACTAATATAATTAGAAATTTACTTTTTTCTTTTAAAAAATACTCACTCTATTTAAACAATATACAATATCCCTTATCTTTTATACAAGCTACTTCGGGTAACACCAATGAGGGAAGTTTAAGTATAAAAGTAATTGGTGACCCCTTTAGTGGTAACTCCAGTAGTGTAAACACTTTTTATTTAAAACCTAACACTTTAACTACAGAGGAAAGTTTTGATTCACTAAGTGATATAGAAAAATTTTTAGTAGAAAGAAATACAATTCCTTTATATACAGCGAAATTTGAACAACCACAAGAAACTGCTAATGGTGTTGTTCTTAAAGGAAAAACTTTTATAACGTGGCCTAGTACTGAGGATGGGAATATAATAATCAGTGGTAGTCTATTTGATGCATATTTAGCACAATTATTTGATATTGCCGATACTTTTGATAAGTACAAAACTAATTTAGTCTCTAGATTTTTAACTACTGCAGCATTTAAAGAATTTGACACATATGATGAAAAGGTAGATAAAATTTTAAAAATATATGGTAGAAGTTTTGACGACATTAAAAAATATATAGATGGACTAGCATATATGACTAATGTTACTTATGATAGTCAAAATAATGTCCCCAATGAACTTTTAAAAAATCTTGCTCACACTTTAGGGTGGGGAACACCTTCTGCTATTAAAAATGAAGGGTTTTTAAATACATTATTCAAAAGAAATGAAAACCCAGAGTATCCTTCACAGGGTGTAAGTCCTACACCTTCGGAATTAGATTTTGAATTATATAGAAGACTTCTAGTTAATACCGCTTATCTCTTTAAGAGTAAGGGAACGAGAAGAGGTATAGAATTTATGTTAAGATTTGTGGGAGCACCTGAAGCTTTAATAGAATTTAATGAACATGTTTATGTTGCTGGACAACCGATGAATATGGAAAAGTTCAAGGAATTAGAGTTAAAAATTTCGGGAGGGACATATACTGAAGAATATCCAGTTTTACAAACATATTTTTCTGCAGCCACTAACACTTTCCCTCCAGTCATAGTTACTGGATTTAGCCAAGGTTATGAGACGGTTACTAAAAAAAGTACTGTAAACCCCAAAGCATTACCTGTAGATAAAGCAGGTTATCCTACGGTCCCTAGATATGGACCTAATGCATATTTTCAAGCAGGAGCAGGATGGTTTGAAGAGACCATTGAACATAGAGGTAAAGAAATCGTTGATTATAAAACCTCAGTTTTTACTGGAAACACTCCATTTATTAAAACCAAATTAAATCAATTTACATATGGAGAACCCTACCTACAACTCTATAGAAAATTTCCCGATTCTAAATTAGGGTTTCCTATTGTTAGAACTGTCGATAATAAAAAATCGTGGGTTAAGAAAGATAGTACAGATTTTAGATATCTTAATTTACCAGACCGTGGAACTAACTACCAAACTAAAAATGATAAGTTAGTTGTTAATGTAAAAAATATAGATGTATTTTTAAATGTAGGACAAGGTCTTGAATGGGATGTGTGGAATTTCTCGAAAAGGTATAGTTGTCCTTTTGGGCCTAATATTTTAAGTGCTCCTTACCCTGGTTATGGTGGTCCAGACTGGACTGAAATTTTAGCAGACGCCACTAAACTATCCTTTTTTGAATTTGCACAAAAATTCTGGACAGTTTTAATAAATGTTAAAAATCGTCAAACAATTGACGATGGACACGCGGGAGGATACCCCACCTTATTAAGCATTTACTTGGATTACATGAATAGTAATCAAACTTGTGGTATACCTAGTAATAATTACACATATGAAAAAATGATTGAATATGTGGAAAGTATGGGAGATTATTGGATTAGACTTCTAGAACAACTTATTCCCGCTACCACTATTTGGCAAGGAGGTATAAAATATGAAAATTCTATATTCCATCGATATAAGTATGCGTACAAACATGAACCATTATGTGATGATTTAGAGTGTTTTGGGTCTTTTGTTAATTGTTGTGGACCTATTTTTAATGATTTAATTGTGGAAGCAGCTATCGTCTGTGACATGGGGACCTTTACTGCCGCAACGTGGCATAATAAAATAACTTTAGGTGGGTCAGAATATACTGGTAATACTTTTTATAATAGTACTGATATATATGATATTCCTAGTACGGCTGCGTATCTAGAAGATATGACTACTATCTTAAGTGGTATTACTATGGATGTAAGTGACCCCAATCACGTATTAAATTATTATCAAATCAATGATAATACGGGCTCACAGATACCATCTATAAGTGAACCTAATTGTGTGGTTATACAAGGTCCGTGTAGTGACGGAACTAAGTACCCTGAAGGTAATGACCTCTGGAATGGGGATAATGGGTATGACCCACATTATTTTACATCATATATTTGTTTTACTCTTCACGCTTCTAGTGCTACTACTGGAAATAGTACATGTGAATATTGTCTCCCCCATTGTGTTGACCAACATGCTCCTATTTGGGTGTCAGGGACAACCTACAATTATCATGATATCGTAAGTTGGGGAACCCAACTCTTTATTTGGGAAAGCCCCACTAGTAATACTACACCCCCACCTGGTTGGGTACCTACATCACCACCAGGAGGAGGACCAGGACCACCGAGTCCCCCAGCGGGACCACCTTGTTGGCCCCCTCCGTGTGGATGGGTGGTCCATGATGAAATGACCGGCATTCCTTTCTTAGGTGGAAATAATTTTATGGAAGGGGAGGATTGTGATAACTTTGATGAAGTCATCGAACCCCCTACAGTAACCGGTACTACCGTGACTACTTACCCCCAACTTTTCAAAGACGCTATCTTTAATGTGGGTGGGCAAGATTGTTTTGAATCTACCTATGAACCATGTGAGGAGTTAGTAGACCCTTGTGCATGTACCGCCTATTATGGACAATTTGACCCTTTTACTGTTCAGTTCTCTATAGGTGATGTTGTGTGTTGTCCTGGAAATAAAGGGACAATCGCCAGTCGTTGGGTAAGAACTGACCAATATGGTTCATGTAGGGAATTAGAGTTATTTTGGACTGTCTTATGTGAAACTGATGATGTGCAGAGTAAATGTTGGAGTCCCTGTGATGCTGAAACTTCTGGTGAAAATAGAAGTAAAGGTGGGATATGGGGTAAAGAAATAGTTGAAAGACCCGATAAAACCCCCACATTAATTGTAAATGATTATGTAGACCCATGTGACCCCTCAGAACCCACACCTCCAACCAATGAGTGTTTAGAATGTGAACCGACACCCACTAAGAACATAGATTTAGATTTTTATAATGTTCCCTTGACGACTGTACCACAATCAGTCATAGATTTTGTAATGAATGAAGACCAGTTGGGTGAAAACTTTACTAATCCTTTGTCTAACCTCATACCAGCTATTCAGGAGGGGGCGGCTGGAATTAAAAAAGCACGGGTGAATATATGTTGTTTGGGAGATAAATTTACTCATTATTTAAGAGTGTACCATCGTCTGGGAGGTGTCCCGTTCTACCCGACGGAGAGAACATATGGAGATGTACAATTCGATTTTAATGTTAACCAAAATTGTATAGTAGAATTTTATTATGTTTATGAAGGACCTATTGATGTTAGTAACACTGTGGGTAATACAGGCATGAACTCGGGAAAAGGACAAACATCTAATAAGTTTAACAACCCTATTGATAGATTATATATGTATATTCCTCCTACCACTATTAGTACTAGTGGGACCATATCTATTATCGATAACCCTATAATTGGTTCTAATTCATTAACTACAAATCCATCATTTGAAGATTATTTTTATAATACTAATGGTATTACCATAAAGATAGGTAAAAAACTCAACAGTTCACAATGGGGAGATTATAGACTAAATAAAGTAGGTGATAGTTTATATCTAACAGATAACGGAACAGGCCTTCCTAGTGAAGAATTTAATGATATATTTGACCGTTATTGGGCGTTAGACCCGTTCGTGGGAAGTACGGATGAACCAGGGTTATATGGTGCAATAACGATTAATGAACTTATAAATGTAGTAACTTCCTCTGATGGAGGTCTTGAGGGTATGTATCGTTATAATTGGGAAATGCAGTTAAGTTGTAATGGAGTAGAAGTAAATTTATTAACATTTACCCCTTTTATGAATCCGAGCCCTCTCTCTTATACAAATGGTGATGTACCTTTCTCTTCTGATTGTGGTACCGATATGAACGCGGCCCTGATGAATCAAAATGAAACAAGTGATAAGACCATAATTAAGTTAGCGGATAAGGTTGCCCAAGGCAATGTATTTGATATTCCATTAGATAAAACATTAATGGATATGGGAAGTAGAGAAAAAAGTTTAAAAAATTATACTTTAACACGAAGTGATATTTTTATTGTGAGTAATACGAATCCTCTTACTAATCGTAGAGTTATTGAGTATAATAGTCCTGCCATCACCACCACCACCACTGGACCAACCAGTGAGACGTTTATGGAAAATAATCGAAAAAGAATAAAATTAGGTTGGTTAGATAAAATTGGGGAAGGAACTGAGAATAATTTAACAATAGAATTTGTTAGTTCACAAAACCGAAGCAGATTTTCCCAAGACCTTAAACATAAATCAGTGGGTAATGGTGCGGTAACCTTACCATCTTCTGACACAGTAACTACAACTAATGAAGAGAGGGTAAATGTTTATAATGATAGAAATAATAGACAACTAGATATTAATGTGGTGGATAACCGAGGTCCCGATACTAAAAATTATGTTACTTATACCGATTTACGAGATTGGGCAACCAATACTATTGGTGAGGTAAAAGATTTTAGTAATAAACAGATTTTATTTGATAGTGCGGGATTAGTAAATGGGTTCCAGACAGGGCCAACTTATCTTACTACAGTAGCTAACTCTCAATACCAGACAGGATTGGTACCGATAGGTGATGTAGAAAGTGAATTCCTTATTTCTACTATGGGAAGTTTAGAGTCTTATTTACAGTATCAAACAGGGAGTACCAGTAGTGGGTTAACTGTAAGTTTAACTGGAGTCAGTACTAATTACTCGGGATATACTAATTTAAGTGGGTATACTAATAATCAAGAACAAAATCTCAGCCCAGATTATGTATTTGATATATCAATAAAGGGAACCAATATGTCCCTTTATACTAATATTGCCATGTCCGACCCCACATATGGAGAGTTCCGATTGTTAGGGGATGATAGACAATTACAACCTTCTATTCCCTTACCTTTAGTGGATAAAGAAAATGTTTTATTTAATATTACAAGACAAGATGTGAAAAATGGGGGAGAATACTTCTATTATAAGGTTCCTCAAACACAAGATTACCGATTACAATATAAGAGTTATTTAAATCTAGAATACCACGATGATGGGTGGTGTGAATATTTAGACACTTATCGTAATCTCACACAAAACACTTTCCCTAATAATGATTATGAATTTAAACAATTAATTAATTCGAGTCTATTATATAATGGCGGATTTCCTTCTGCTCCTGTAGAATATCAAGAAGGGAATATCGCTAATATTTACACACAACCTTATGGTTATCTTACACCAGTTTTTGGCTATAACCCAAATAAAGGATTTGGTAATTTTAGTTTAAGGGTATACATTGAACGAACGATTTCAGGAACTACGTCTGCTACTACTTTAGGAAACTATACGATAGCAAGTAATTCTACGGTCTCTCCTTACGCGGATGAGACATTAATCTTTCCATATAACGATTCGGATAAATTTACTGACTTATATCAGTGTACCGGAATGACCGCAAGTACAATGGTTTTTAATAAACAATTTACACCTTATATTGATACAGGATGTGTTACATTAAATAAAGGAGACGAAATAAGATTAAAAACTGCTATAGAATGGGTTTCTACATCTAAAGTGATGAGTGGTACCAGTACAGGTACCAGTGTTACATTGACTTTAGGGAGTGATTATACCACTTCACCCGAATCCCGACCTTGGTTTAGAATAATAAATAAAGAATGTAATGTTAACACTTCTAAGAGTTACCTATACTGGCAACCCAATGAAGAAACTGTTTTAAGTACATCTTTCATGGATGGTACTATGGTTCCACCCGCACCTAATGACAAGAAAGGTAAATTAATTTTATTAAATTCTATAACAGAAGAAACTAATTATTTAGTTCCTAAAATTAGTAAAAATAATCTCCAGGAATTAACATATTTGGATACCCCTGATGAAAAAAATTATAAGGGCCCTCTAAAATTAGTCCCAACAGCAAAGAAAACGAATAGATGGGTAAAAGCTATTGAAGAAGGACGTATAACAGATTATAAAATTAATGATGGAAAGATGTTAAATAAGGTAGGGGACACCCATTTACAATGGAATATACCCGTAAGTGTAAATGATAGTGTTGAGAGTATTAGTGTTGATGATTCTTCAAATACATTTATAGTTCAATCCACTCTTAAAGTAAAAGGAACCGCTAACAGTTTTGATATAATCAATACTTTCCAACCCGATGTAAAAACTGAAACTATTAAAGAACCTAAAAATGAGAGTAAAAGTTTATTCCAGAATTCTACCATTTCTTACACTTCATCTCGACCTTTAGAAAACCGAACTATAGATTTTAGAGAGAAACACACTATAATTAGAAAAAAGGTTGTTATTGTTGAAAGTGGTGTATATGACAAAGATACTCCCACCCCCACACCAAGTCGAAGTGAGTACTGTCAATGTGGTAGAAATCAATATATAGAAATACCTAAGACTAGTAGTTCTCCTTGTTCTAAATGGTGTTGTGCTAACGCTTATAAAGATACGGAATATTATGGATGTAAAGATAAATCTCAGCGGGAGTGGGCAATGGGATTAGAAAAAGAAACTTTGGTAACTAGTAGACCACTACAAATAATAGAGGGTAAACCTCCAGGAGTAATAAGATTTTAAAACATAAAAGATGCCACAAGTAAGTAATTTTAATTTGAGTGCTACTGTTGACCCTACAGTACCTTATATCTATAACTTTAACCAAACTAACCAAGTTAGTTCTATTTTAAATAATTGTAATGGTTCGATAAGTGATGTAGGTATTACAGGGGGAACACCACCTTATACCATATACTGGGAAGGTCCGAGTGCTTTTACAGCTACTACTTTAACTTTAGATGATTTATGTGCAGGCATATATAGTGCAACTACTAGTGACTCAGTGGGAACATCTACCATGGAATATATAGAAATAATGAATTTAAGTGCGGGTACTTTTTCTGCATCAACAATTGATAAAAGTTGTTTATATAATATTAGTAACTATTGTAAGATAAGAGTTCATAGTTTTAATCATGAACAAGATAAATTTACATATATCTTGTATAAAGATGGAAATTTACTCGATACCTATCAATCTACTACAGGTAATGAAATTCATGATTTTATAAATTTAGAACCAGGTAATTATGCATTAACTTTATATGATGGGGTTAGTATTGGTTATAGTAGTATTGTACCTTCTAATCCTGCATGTTTAGACGGATATACTTTAGATTCTAATAATTATGGACAAGTAATTAATACCTATACTGGCTTATCCGCTGTACATATATTAGAAGACTTTAGAAAGTCTAATCTCCAAAATGACTTTACTATCGCTTTTGGAAACGGATTAGGTCCCCACCCTAACTTTACCCCAGTCCCCCCAACCTCTACCATTTATTTTGAAACTGGTTTAAAACCAGATGGTACAGTGGAAAGTAATGACCCATATGTGTGGTTTTATACGGGAGCTACTGCAGATAGAAAAACGGATAATAATAGTGATTGGTACTTAGGAGAATTAGATTTACCTATGTTAGATGGTCAACAGACTGGACCTGCTGGCCTAGTGGGAGCTGGAGACATTGGTAAATTTTATTTTAATACATCAATAAATAAATTTGTAGTGAGAATGTATGAAACTAGTGCAGTAGCAGATTCATGGTGTACGGTGTTAGCTACAACAAATAGGGGTGATACTTATTTCCCCGTGGCAAATGACAGACTCACTGGGTCTACTTATTATACCACCGCTAGTGCTGCACCCATACTCCAAATAGGTTTTACTGTTACGGGTAGCACTTTTGATTCATGTAAGTGGGACACCTTAACTTCTCCTAGTAATTCAATATTTAAAGTAACGGGAAATGTGGGAGCTAATCTCATAACTTATAGTCCGTGTTCGTATTTAAATTATACCCATCAACTTTCTATAGGTTCATCAGGAAGTGATGATGATACTATAGGTCTGGTATTAACATCTTTTGTGGACACTCTAGGAATTTACGGTGCTATTGGAACTCCTCAGTTCCTATCTCTTAATTTTAATAATACCGCTACTTTATCTAATGTAAGTATAGGAATAAATGCCCTGGGGAATAGTGCTTTTTCTTTCATAGACCCTAATAGACGTGTTGTTAATTGTGGGAATGATACCATAACGGGATGTATGACCCAAGGAGGGGTAGGTGATATTAGTGGATGGACCGCTAGTATCTTATCTAGACCCATTGCAAACTCACCCTTTGCGACAGGATTTTATAGAAATCAAGGAACATCTTTTGTTAGAGTAACCCGACAAGGTCCACTAGGTGAACACTTTAGAATACAGATGACTGACCTTTCTTTAAGTAGTACTGTTGGAACTTCTTTACTATTTAATAAGGATTATGAAATAAATTTTAATTTATTAGATAAAAATACTTGGGTAGGGGAAACCTATTCGGCTAAGGATGACGATTGGGTAGACCCCAATGCACTCCATAAATTTTTAGGGTCCCAACAAGTAGGGTACCAACAAGGTTCACAGACAGAGACCTGTTTTTATAACATTGGATTTACTGGAACTCAAAGTAATTATATTTCTACTACGAGTAAGTTTGGTGGAAGTCAGACACAATTATTTCCTTTATATAATAAAGATTTAGATGGGGTACAGATGTCCCAAACTAAAGGATTAGAATTTTATTCTTCTATTGGTGGTGGGGCACAAGTAGGTAAACCTACAGTTCCTAAGATTCAACCTAAACCTACTCTCTTAATGCAGACCACTGAGATTCCTCTTTTAAATTTTATTGGTGGGACTAAAATAAATGCACCTACTTCACAATATACCATATATGAGGAGAAGGATTATACTCCACAACCCGAGTATCTTAATTCAGATTTACGAGACCCACAAATACAAGCCCCTTGTTTAGAATTTACATTTAAGTGGGATAAGAATGTGACTGGTATTATAGACGGAAATATGGTACCCTATTATTCAGTACACCCTTATTCTCCCGAGAATAGAAGATTTATAAGTGGACCACTCAATTTAAGAGTATTTGATAATGATAGAAATATTAAATATGTCATGAATAAAACTAACCAAGTCATTGGTGAAGGATTAGAAGCGACGGATTGTTTAGATTTTACTCCACCTATAAGTAACTGTGAATTTTTAGTTAAACCTAATTATATATTTAAAAATAAATTAGATAACTTAGAAACTAATAGTTGCCAAGTTATCCCCCCACTAACGGGAGAGACTACAGGTTATACCCCTTCTGAGAGGTGGTATGATACATTTGAAAATAATCCCGACATTGTATTTAAAGGTGGTGATGACAGTACGGGAAGTTTTGCGTGGGACCAAGACGGGAAAGAAATTGTGAGAGAATACGGTTTATATGACCCCGAAACAGATTTCTATTTTATTACAACCCCTCAGGTAGGGAAACCTGATTTACAGACTTCGGATATTATTTATGGTACTCCTAATGAATGTGGTAAACTTTCCACCCAACAACAGATTGTGGTGTCCGGTTATACCACTGGAACCACCGCCACACCTTTATTAATTGAGGGGATACCATACACTATGGTCTTAGAGTTACCGGCGGGTGGTACCCCCCAGGTAGTCCTTAACGGTTTAACTTTATTCGCATCACAAGAAGAAGATTTTTCTGATGGAGGAGATTATTACTTCAACGGTACCCAACTAATAACCTTCCGACTAGGTATAATAGAACCAGAAGATTTAATAAATGTAATTTATGTGCCAGGTAGTTATGAGAGGTCGTATTATTTTGATAATTATGTGGTGCCGTCTACCATCCCTAATATTAGTGGTGGAACATCGGGAGTGACATCAGTTGGGGTTAGTACTTTATATACTAATGGGTATTATTATTATTTTAGGATGTCATATGAACCTATAGGAGATATTGGTCTTGTTTTAAATGGAACTATTCTCACACCCAATAGTGACTATAAACTTATTAGTAGAGATACTGTTCAATTCACGGGCATCCTTTATCCTAGTGGTCTTCAAGAAAATGATGTAATATCCCAATTTTACTTTACACGCATTACATTACAAGGGACTTCTGGGACAAAAAACCCACAGGTGGTGGTAGCTATAAACGGTGTCTATGGTTATAAAGATAGTTTATTGTTAGTTGTGCGAAATACGGCGGGAACCATTATTTATACCGAAACACAAAAATGTGAGTTAACAGATTACGGTTCTTTACAAAAAATATTTACAATTAGTGTCCCTCAACCAGGTAATTACACTTATAATGTGGTAAGGACAGTAAATTATGTATTAATAAATGGAGACGAAGTTAGTAATTCTGAGACTTCGGACACCTATAAATTTAATATTCCTGCGGCAATTTTCTATGATTCGACAGGATATGAGTAAAAACAGAATAACAAACACTGGATTATAAATTAAAAGTTCCAGTATTAATATTTATAAAATAAACTAAAAGATGAGTTATATATTAAAAACAGCAAGTAGTGGACTTATAAGTGTTCGATTGACAGACGCAGGGAGGAAAAAACTTTCCCAAGGACAACTTTCAGTAACCCAATTTCAATTAGGGGATAGTGAATTTTGTTATAATTGTTATAATGACGTATTGTCTAAGTCAAATGGAGTATTTGTAACAGAGCCCAAATGGAACGCACAAAACATTTCTAACGTTTCATACGAATTAAATAAAATGAATGTAATGTATCCCATACCACTTTCCCAAGTCAATTCGGGACAAACGTATGGTGTGGTACAACCTAACCCCACTGAACACGGAGTATATAATACCGCAAGAACAAGAGGATTCTTTACAGGAGATACGACTAATGGGTTTTCTGCACTTACCAACGCGTCTTACGCTTACTCATCTAATTGGTGTGCACCCTTTAGTGGTTTAACGGGAAGTAGTCTAATGTACTTAATAAGTGGGGCGTGTAATTCTATTAATTATACCCCAACCGTGGGAGATATTATAATGGTTCAATATAATGGGCCTTATCAAAATCAGACACCACCATGTGGAAACAATAGTTTAAGTATACCTCTAAATAATCCTGTTCCTTATTTATTTTATAATGTAGTGTCAGCTACTACTGATTTAACGGGTGGAACTGTAATTACCAGTGCTAATACTGGTACTACGGAAATTGTAGTTCATGTTGACCGTGATATCCCTGATTTTACTATGTATAGTGATAATGGGTTATGTGCACATGTAACAGTATATCCTCATGGGGATATGTTAAATTTTTATGGAGAAGACACACCTATACCATATTGGTCACCTGGTTCTTTATCTTTTGACAATAATTGTGATGTATCAGTTGCAGATGTTGATGTGTGGAATATGAATATAAACTGGACCCAATATTATGACCCCACTTTAAATTGGGCGACAATGGCGGGAACTCAGTCCACTTATGAAGATGTTAATGGATATGGTTCTAGTGGTTATTGTAGTAGTAAAGAATATTTAGGGTATAATAATTATGAAGGACAATTTGATAGTACTAATGTAGAAGATTATTATGGGTCTATTCCAGTAGTGGGATACCAACCTCAATATTCTGGTACCTATGTTAGGGATTCATTTGGTAGGATAAGAACAATAGTACCAGAAGACCAACGCTGTGTTTCCATTCTTCATTTTAGTAATTTAAGTATCTCTAACTTTTATGGGGAGAAATTTGCATTAATGGAAACAGGACAAGGAGGAGCTAATGGTGTTGGTGAAATGCAGAACTTTAAAATAGAAATGCCCACATTAATGTGGCATAAGAAAAAAGCGGGAACTTTCTCTAATGGGGTAGGTTCAGGTAAGGGTGATGAATGTATTATAGGTCAAACGTTTTATGTTAAACCTCCAGGGTACGATAATGTTGCACAAGTACAATATATTGCATCTAAACTTAATACTGATATGAATGAACCAGGATTAAGATATTATCACTTGTGGGACGATAATCTAGCGTATACCACAGGAACTACCGCCGTCCCTAACAGGGTAGGTAAAGTGTTTCCTGACTTACAAATGATTACTATTGATGACCAAGAGTTAATTGCTGCGATGAGTTATAAATCAAATAGAAATTGGACCCTCCCAATGCCCAAACTAGAGTTATTACCTGAAGGCACTTGTGTATGTCCTGCACCAGTAACTTGTACCGACGGTTTCTTTGACAGTGGTGGAATTAATATACCTAATAGTGAGAAAGTATGGGTAAGTTATTTGTTAGAAAGTACTTCAGGATATACAACTGGGTTACACTGTAATTATTATCCTTCCATTATTGGAGATACAAGTACAGGAGCACAAGATGTCCAAGTACAATTTGGTCAAGAATTCCCATATATTCGTCCTTATGATAACACTTTATGTCTTCCCTATTCAGGTTCAGGAATACAGGTAGATAAGTTTTCAATTTTATATCAGAAGACGGCTAACGGGGCGGTCCCAAACCCTACATTATGGCAAAAAATAGATATGACTGCAGATATAAATGGACATACTGCGGGACAACCAATTCAAGCCACTGGACTTACTACTAGTACATTTACTTTAACATGTGATACCTTGTTAAGTGCGACTACCTATAATTTACATGATTATATTAATATATCTTTAAATAACAACCAAGAACCAAATAATTTACAATTTGGTGACGAGTATTTCTTCTATGGTAATTTAAATACAGATATTATGGCTACTATCTATGAGATGAGATATGGTATTACTTTAGCTCCAGGGCAATTTAATACTTCCCTTAATCCTAGTTGGGATAATAATAATTTAGTTAGAATTACAGAAATAGGGTTATATGATAATACAAATGATTTGATGGCAATAGCAAAACTTAAAAACCCAACCAAAAGATTGGGAGCACAGACATTCCAGATAAAAATTGATTTTTAATAATTACTAGATGGGGTATTTAGGTAATTTAGATAAAATTAAAACACTTGAACTTTTTCTTACAGATAAAGGCAAGGAGTTAATGCTTAAAGAGAACGGTTTAGGTCTTCACGATTTAATAGCTCAATTTTCCCTTGATGATGAAGATTATGATTATCGAAGAAGTAGTGAGGTGTGGGTAAATGGGATATCTCCATTACCCGATGGGAGTCTTTTACCTTTTGGTACCACACAAAGTACAAATAATCAGAATAGTGGAGGATTAAATTCTTGGTTTGATACCCTTCCCCCTAATAATCCGTGTAGGACATGTGGTGGAACGAGTGGTTGTGCACCTTTATCAGGAGATTGTTGGTATGACATGCCCGATGTTCGTGGAGATAGAGGAAAAAAAATAATTAATTGTTATAGTGATACGGGACAAACCCAAGGAATCCAAGCATGCACTAATATCTACGCATTTTATGATGTTACATCTGTTTTAAGAACTGACGCGGATGCAGCAAAATTAGGGTTAGAAGATTGGTTTGTCGGGGTAACCGCTACAACACCCAATTATACGGGTAAATTGTTTCATATTGCTGTATTTGGTGAAAGATGGGTTAATACTAGTTGGTATCCCTGGAATGGGAAATTAGATAGTTGGGATTGGAATGGTTGTGGTAATTCCGATATTTTCGCTGGCTGTGCAAACAGTGCACAATTTTTAGGTGGAGTTTCTGGACCCACAATAGTAGATACTACTACGGGTGAAGAGATTCCTCTTTATCCTGCACCCATAACTGGATTATATTTACAAAATGATACGAAAGGTATAGGGACAGGTGATTGGGCTGGTTTTAATGTTTTACCCCCCAATAGTATTTCTACCGATACGGGAGGTAGAGTCGAATTTTGGACCACAGGATGTACATTAGTAGAAAAAGGAACACGAGGATATGGATATGGGGGTGTAGTCTTAACCCCAATTAGTAATGTAGGATTTACTGCATATAGTTCCACAAATATTGTGTGGGACCCTACTGCATTTAGTGGTACTAGTTGGAGTGCATATACACCTAATGATTTATGGTTAAATAATGGAAGTTCTCTTCCACCCCCAGGGTCGAGTTATACTGTGAGTGGAGAATTAACCCTAAATTTATGTGAAGATAATTGTTGTCCCTCCAACTACCCTGATTTAGGGTATGCGGGACCAGGATTATTTGGATGCCAAGATTGTAGTCCGTTTGATAATACTATTACTAACGGTACAATGTTAAATTGGCAAAATCAGGATACGACTTACGACATTATGACACCGGATTTGAGTGCGGGTACCATGGATATATTACGTATTGAAAGTATTGTGGATTGTGTTAAATATAGAGGAATGGACCGTAATGTTTTAATTGTTGATGTATTTGATGAGGCAGCACCTGACAGATGGCCAGGAGGGGTAGGAGGACTTACTCCCTTAGGGTCCCAACAATATTACGATGGAGGAGGTAACCCTGCTGTTTTAACTACAACTATTATAGGAGACCCAGGAGGTGAACTTTCATCAGGATGGGCAGCAAACGACTGGACGGGGTATCATGGGGGGTATGGTTCAGCGGGCGCGTACCCTAATTCCATCCCAGACCTTAGTTTCTTACCCAATGATTACAGTAGAAATTGGAACATAGCTGATGCAGGTCAACAAGTCACGAGAGTCGGTCAACCCACAGAAGATTGGAAATATTCCCAAGATTTATTTTTAAAGACTCATGCATTATATGAGAGTTTCCAGGGGTTTGTATATCCAGTAGTACCCTTACTAGCGGCAAGTGCTACCACTAACGCTAAAATGGTTTTTCCCCTTCATTTATATGGAGCTATTTATGGTGAAGTAGTCCCTCTTAGTGAATTCCAAGACAACCCAACAGTTGTGGCAGAAGGAGGTACACTCGCGGAGTGTACACTAACTAATCCTTATGATACCTTAATTCCTATCACTTATAATCCTAATGGCATTACTCAAATGAGTCAAAATACAAATTCGGATTGGGAACCTTTTGATTCCTCACAATTTGGAGTCAGTGATATGATTCTACCTATCGGACCCTCATATACTAAAGGGTTGAGAAATTGGGGTTGGAATTTTAATCCTACCGTGGGATGTGCTGCTTTACCTTGTAGTGTAGGAGACATATTTAGTGGTGGGACATTTGAAACGGATTTAAATAGTTTTATGACGGGTTCTACTTCCTTTATGACCGTAATTACTTCCGCGTGTACAGAATGCCAATGTTTACCCGCGGTCTTTATAAATAAACAAGGGCCAATTCTAATAATAGAGGATGAAGATGAAGGATGTTTATGTGATGATGGGACTTATAGTCCTGACTGTTGTGACGGAGACCCTCCAGGCCCCGATAGTCCTATATATGGTATTTGTGGGCCCTTACCAAGTCAAGACCATATAGTTCATGTAACTGAAATTATTGACCAAGATGGGATGGTACGTAATCGTGGTAAAATATTAGATTTTAGAACTCCAGGAATAGAAGAACCTATGGGGTCCGCAGCATTAAAGAAGAGAAGTGCAAACTTTGATAGAAATATAAAAACTACTGAACCTCCCCTCAATACCAAGTCTATATCTGGAAATTATTCTTCTAAATATAGTATAGATTTTGACATACAACTTAATCAATTCCTTGAAGATGATGGGAAGATAAATTGGGATGTAAAATTTACTAGTACATCTCAGTATGGAAATATAATACTTGAAGAAGGTGATGACATAGAGTTTTATTGGGTACTGAGTCCGGGATACATTAAAGGAGAAAGGAACCCTAAAATAACTCAAGGATGTAAAACACCATCTTATTCATTAATTAAACAAAACCGTAAAACTTATAAAGGAATTAATATTGCTTTTTTAAAGGGATATTGGGGTGAAAATCAACCTAATGCAGACACCTATAAAAGTACATATAGGGGTGAGACAAGTTATGAATTTTGTGTAACAATGGCTTACAAATATTTAGGTAAAGTATTAAAGAAAACAAAGAGATTTAATATAAGTGGAACTGACGCGGGATACCGCATAAATATAAAGACTTAATTCTTTACATTCAAGAAATAAAAATTAAGATAATTATATAATAACAACAAACTAAAAATGGGATATATAACAAGTGCAACTACTACATACATTGACCTCCATATGACCTCAAGAGGAAGAAAATTCCTCCTGCAAGGAAGTCTTGCAGACCAAATTACACAATTTGCGTTAAGTGATGTAGATAAAGATTATAGAAATGGCCAAAACTTACCATCTGGTTTTGTTCCTGATGTGACAGGTAGTCACTTGAATTGTATTTTTGGAGTTAATGATGGTTATGAATTAAGAGATAAAATCACTTGGGTTGAAGGTGGTGGACAAGTATTGAAATCACAACAAGATGCAGCACAAATGTATGTGGGGTATACTAACCCAGGTACGGGAGAAAAAGATTGGACCACTAATTTAACATCTAATGTTTATTTACATGATGTTTTAACTTTATTTAGAGTGGCAGCATTTGATAATATTGCTCATCATAATTGGGCAGATTTAACGCGAAGTACATTTACCGATTATTTTGCAAGTATAACCGATAGTAATGGAAAGGCAGTTTCTTTAAATATTCCAGGGTTTTTCGAAAAATTGGAAGCACAAGGGAAAGGTGTAGGTATAACCGTATTCGATAACTTATTTGTGAAAGAAAAGAATTCTTACAATGGTGTAGCTGCAGAAATAAAATTAGTTGGTGATACTGAGAGAATTTTCCCACATATTTTTGGTGGTGCATACATAACATCTACGAATCAAGAAGTTACTGATGAAGGAGTAAAATTAGGTTTAAAAAGACAAGCACAGAAGGTAGTCTCCCCATTTGCTTTTGCAAATAATACCTATGTAGATGATAATGGAGGTTCACATCCTGGAAGTGGTAAAGGTACTATAAGTTTATGGCCTGTTATTGATTTTGGATATATGGTGGGGTCTCTTATTGAGAATGTACCTTATTACCAAGAGTATGGGTTTTATAAGGATATAGGGGGTATGTATAAACAGCAAGATATACAGAATCCTAGTTTCCTAAAACAATTAAAAACGCCTCAGGGAAATAAATTAGAAAGTTTAATTCCTATAGCAAGAGCTGAGTTCATCAATAACCCAATGACTAATGGGTATATGACCTTAGGTTCTACCCAAATTAATAGCAACTCTACCACTAATTTTATTTCTCTTGCAGGTAATAATGTGGGAAGTAACTTAACGGAAGGTACCGCACCCTTAGCTACATGGTCCCAGTTTATGAGTGGGACAGTGTTATCTCAACTTAGAGTTGGTGGGAGAACTTTTGATAAAACTTTTACCCCCACTAAACCCGCTGGTGAACTTAGGGAACCGTGGACAGGATTAGCTTGGTTAATCCAAGAGATTATAAACTTTTTCGAAGCTTTAACGAAGGACCCGAGTACTACTAATGTTATTACTAAAACAGGAAGTGGGTTAGCAGCAAACTATAATTTACCCTTACAATTCCAAGTTCGTCATTCCTCGAGAAAAGATGTAAAAACAGCAACTATTAATATAAATTTAAATCTCAACTTGGCTTCTTTATTTGAAAATTATACTTATATAAATGCTACAGGAAAAAGTACAAGTCAGGTACTGATTTTTGATTCAACTAAACCTACTAATAAATTTTATGGGGACGGCTCCGCGGGATTCACAACTAATCCTTTGGATTCTAAAACTTCTAGTACAGGAGTTCCTACATTCATTAAAAACACAGCAACATAATGGCAACTAAAAACATTAATAAAGTAAGTGTGGTTAATACCTTTATAACACAATTTGGAAATACACCTGGTGGAGTGACACCCCCACAGTACGGTGCAGGAACTAGTTACACAGACCGTTCCAATAGTCCTCTAGGAAAATCCCAACCCCAAAATAACCATACCACGGGGGAAAAACAGGGAAATAACTTGGTGAAGACTCTTTACATATCAGTCGTAAACAAACCATTAGATGAACTACCAAGTGGTGGAGGAGTAACATGGGTATGTTATAGTCCCAAAGCGGTAAATTATGAAATTACACAAAAAGGATTAACTGACCCGAGAGCGTTTCGTAAATTGGATGCACCAGACTTACAATTTTTAACTTATAATAAAAATAAAGGTACATTATCACCCCTCAATGGGTATGGTAAAGGGACAAAACCCGCTACGAGTATTGAATCTGCTAAACCTCGATTATTGTAATGGTATACCATAAAATGAAAAAAATAAAAGATATAAAAATAAAATAAAATGGATTTTAAACCAATTTTAGGACCTGATAAAACAGTAGAAAGTGAAATAGTACCATTTGGTACATTAAATCCCGCATTTAATGGGTATAATGAAGTAAGTAACCATAATTTATTGTTTACGACTGCACAACGTAACCCCAATAATGGTAGACCTTACTCAAATTTGTATTCTTCCTTTAATTTACCCGCAGCAAATTTTATTGTTAATTCTTGGGACATTGAATGGAGTAGTAATGCACTTCAAGATTTAGAGAATGATAATAATGTAGTAGTTATTGAAATTCCTCAAAATTCCTATGGAGAATTAATAGATGGGAGAACAATAAAACTTACATTACCTCATATTACAGGGGGAACATTTGATTGTTATAGTTCATATTATTTAGCATATGATGCCTCTAGTGACCCTAGTGAGGAAGCTGAATATTTTGGACATACGTCCGCTCTTAACTCAAATAATGTCCCTGATATAGAAACCCCTAGTACCAACGTATCATTCTTATTTTCGGACCAGTTTGATGCTCCGGTAAATGGAGGAAGTTGGGCAGATGGTTTTACCACTTCAAATCCTCCCGCGGGATATCCTGATGGGACTACTGACTTTAGTTTTTCTAGTACTAAAGTCGTCGCACAAGCATCTTCAGGAGCTACTACAGGACTCGATGAACCTATTGGAATCTGTTATTTAGATAAGGGATTTATAGTATTAACTAGTACTGCAGTAACTCAGAGTATAAATTGGTCCGCGTCGACTGCGGGAACAGGATATACTTACAGTGCTTTAACTCAAGTAAGTTTTGCTACGGATTCTTCAGCAACCTTTTATAGTTTTGAAAAACAATGGGTACTAAACGTAATGTGTAGAGCAGAGAGTGATGAATTTTATTTTACAAAGAACCCAACAGCGGCAGATTTAAATCCTACCGTTAACTCGGCAGGAGAATATAATTTAGATAGTGTGAACAAACCTGTTTACATTAGTGAAGTTGGGTTGTATGATTCTAATGGAAATATGTTAGCGATAGCTAAACCCGATAAACCAGTAGAAAAATATAGAAGTGCACCCGCGTACTTTAATCTTAAATTTAGATTTTAAATGGAGTTAAAAAATGAACCTAAAGTATTAGGGTTAGATATCTCAACCAAAACCATTGGGTGGGCATTATTTGGAATTTCTTCTAAAAATTTGTTAGAACTTACTCATTTTTCCCCACGAGTTACTCCCAGACCTACTGATAAGGTAGAGGAACATTTAAAGAAAGCCACTGCTTTTGCAGAAAAAGTAGAAGGAAGTAAAAAATTAGGTATAGTAAAAGTAATAATTGAAGAACCACTCTTAACTTCTAATAATATTTATACTGTCGGTACTCTTTTAAGATATAATTCCATGATAGTTAAAGTTGTTTACGATATTTTAGGTATCGTCCCCCAATTTATATCTACCTATAATTCTAGAAAATTTGCACACGAATCTTTATATACCTATAATGATAAGGGTAAAAAAGTATTATTCGGTGGGCAACCAAAAGGATGTGATAAAAAACATTTAGTCTGGGAACAAGTAAAAATCTTAGAACCACATATAGAGTGGCCTTTAACACGAACAGGAAACCTCAAAAAAGAATGTTATGATATGGCCGATGCCTATACCTGTGTGAGAGGTTTAATGAAACAAGAATCTCTCTGGTAATTGACATTCCCCACTAAATTCTTATCTTTAGGGGATGGAAGACCACAATCTTATTATTGAAATTTTAGAAGACATTTTGGGTGATTCGTATAGACACCACCCAGGAAAAGGACAAATCGCATTTGATTGTCCTGTATGCTCTTATGATTTAAAAGGGTTAGATAAAGGAGACGGTAAAGGTAATTTAGAAATAAATTATAAAATGGGTGTCTACAAATGTTGGGCTTGCTCTGAAACCAACTATACCAAGGGAAGAATTATAAAACTTATTAAAACCTGGGGTAGTCCTGTACAAATAAAAAACTTCCAACTCGTCAATCCTGATGAGTTTGAATATAGTAATAAGAAATATAGAGATGATATTAAATTACCTTATGGATACACCAAGTTAATAGATTGTTCTCCGTATGATTTGAATGGAAGACAAGTATGGAATTACCTTAAAAAAAGAAATATAGGAAAAGACATAGTTGAAAAGTATCAAATAGGTTTTACTACAGAAGGGGAATATAAATTTAGAATAATAGTTCCCTCATATAATAACAAAGGAGATTTACAATTCTTTATAGCGAGAAGTTACGTCAACACCAAATTAAAATATAAAAATCCTGAACAACAAAAGAGTGAAATAATATTTAATGAAACTCATTTAAATTGGGAAAAAGACATTTATTTAGTTGAAGGGGTTTTTGATATGTTTTTTCTTCCTAATAGTATTCCTTTATTGGGTAAAGTTATTAGTGATAAACTATGGCAACGTTTATATGAAGAGTGTAAATCAAATATCATTATTTGTTTAGATGGTGATGCTTGGGAAGACTCAGTTAAATTATATGAAAAAATAAACGGTGGTAAGTTACGAGGAAGAGTTAGAGTAGTTAAATTACCTACCGATAAAGATATAGCAGACCTCAATGGGCAAATAAAAGAAGAAAATATATTAGAATTACATAAATAATGGATATAAGTGTAGAATTAAGTGTTTTTAATAACATAAAGTACTTTGATGACCCCCATAAATACTACATTGATGGGGAAGAAATGAATTCTGTAACCCGAGTTATAGGTTTATTTAAACAAAAATTTGATAGTGATTACTGGTCCGAGAAAAAAGCAAAAGAAAGAGGAATAAGTAAAGATGATATTTTAAGTGAATGGAAATATAAATCAGATTACTCTTGTGAAAAAGGAACTCTATTTCACGAGTATGCGGAGAATTACTTGAATAATAAAATATTTCCATATGATAATACACGAATTAAAAAGGTATTGGGGGAAGGAGAAGAAGGTGTAAAGAAAGATTTTGAGACGATAAAGGAAATGTTTCATCAGTTTTATGAAGATTCCTACGGTAAACTAATACCCATTAAATCTGAGGTTATTGTGGGAGATGAAGAGTTTAAAATTTGTGGAATGGTCGACCAACTATTCTGGAATAATAAAGCTAATGAATTACAGATTTGGGACTGGAAAACCAATAAAGCGATTAAAAGGAATAATAGGTGGCAACAGTTTAAAGAACCAATCTCCCATTTAGATGTATGTGAATTTAATACCTATTCACTACAACTATCCCTATACAAATATTTGATAGAGAAAAACACCAACCTAAAATTAGGGGATTCATATATAGTGTGGTTTAATGAAAAGAATGACACATATGAACCTATTAAGTGTAGAGATTATAGAGAAGAAGTGGTATCATTAATAGAAGAATTTAATAAAGCAGCATGATTGAAACTATAATACATTTTTCTGATTTACACATTAAATTATATAAAGACCATAAACAGTATCAAGACATACTTTATAGGTGTTTTAAAGAGTGGGCAGACCTAAAACCTGACCGTATTGTCTTTACTGGGGATTTAGTACATTCTAAAAATCAGATGACTCCTGAATTGATTAATATGGTTACTTGGGTACTCTCCCAATGTAGTGTTATTTGTCCCACAATAATTCTTATAGGTAACCACGATTTTTTAGAAAATAATTTAGATAGGGTAGACGCAATCTCCCCAATCATTAACACTATGGACAATCCAGACATAATGTATTGTAAAACCCCTGGGGTACAAGAAGACGAAAATATAAATTGGGTTGTATATTCATTAATGGACCACAATAAAAGACCCGATTTTACCAAAGAGAAAGATAAAATTAATATAGGGTTATTTCATGGGCCCATTCAAGGGTTAGTGACAGACATGGGTTTTGCGTTCGATGATGGTTATAGTACTAATGAATTCAGAGGATGTGACCTAGTTCTTGCAGGAGACATCCATAAACATCAAGTATTAGATATACCTAATGGTAAAAAAGCGTATATGGTAGGGTCGTTAATACAACAGAATTTTGGAGAAAACGTTCGTAAACATGGATATGGTGTTTATAATGTTAAGGAAGATAAATATAATTTTGTTGAAGTTAGTAACTCTTCACCTTACTTAAATTTTAAAATAAAAGATATTACAGATATTGAAAATGAAAAAGAAAAACTTACCAACTATTAATCTTCCTAAAGATTTAGAGAAAGAAATAGAAATGTTTTGTGACTTAAATAAGGTAGAAGACATGACTACATTTGTTATGGGTTGTTTAAAAGGGGGATTCGCAATAGAAAAATTTGGAAGAACCCCAATAAAAGCAGGGAAGAAAATAGTGGAGAAAATAGTAGAGAAAGAAATAGAAAAAGAAGTAGAAAAGATAGTAGAAGTGCCTATTGAAAAAATAATTGAGAAGGAAGTCCCTGTAGAGGTGATAATTACTAAGACTGAATATGTAACAGATGATAAAGAAGTAAAAAAATTGTTAGGGGAGATAGAAGATTTAAAAAATCAATTAAAAGTTAAACCTAAAGAAGTACAAATAGAAGATAAAAGTAAAGTAGAATCTTTACAAAAAGAAATAAAAATGTTAAAAGATAAGGTAGAAGAATATGAAGGAGTGTTAGAACATTTCCAGAGATTCAGTGGAAGTAGAGTTACTCACCTTAAATCTTCGCGATTAAACGATAACTTATATAAAGATTAAAACAATGGAATTATTAATTTGGCTAGTAGCCGCTTATGGAATGTCCCAGATATTAGTTTATGGGAGTATTTTTGATACACCACGAGAGTGGATAACAAAAAAATCTAAATTTTTTGGAGATTTATTAGGTTGTATGATGTGTACCTCTACCTGGATAGGATTTTTCTTTTCTCTCGTATTATGGTCCCCCACAGCTACGTTTGATTTGTGTGTACCTTATAGTAATATATTTTTTGATGGTATGGTAGCTAGTGGAGGTGTGTGGGCAATTAATTCAATAATAGAATGGTTTGAACAGAATCGTCCTGACAAAGAAGACTAACCCGATGATAAATCAAGATAAACTCACTAACCCTTTTATAAAGGTAATATGGGAAGATACTCCAGAAAATTTCACACAAGAAAAAATTAAAAGACTCAAGAGTTATTTTAAAAAAAAGTATCATTCTGAGAGAGTTAATGTCTTAACTAGAGTAACAGGAGTAAATGCACCTAATAGTCCCCAAGAAGTCACTGAAAATGTCTTAGATAAGGAATATCAAAAGAAACTAGTAAAGGAATTCTTAAAGGAACATGATGTTATAATAGATTGGGAGAAATTCGTCAGATTAGATAACAGAGTAGAATCCAACCTTCAACAAGAAGAAAATGCACCTAATAAAAAATGGTTTGTCAAATGGATTGAGTTTAGTAATTTTTTATCATTTGGGGAAGATAATAAAATAGACTTTAGTAAATATGTTGGTATAACAGCTGTAGATTCTAACCCTACTAATTTCGGAGGTAAAACCACATTAACAGTAGACTTATTATTATTCTTATTTTTTAATGTTACCACTAAGTCTTCAAAAGCTATAGAAGTCTTTAATAGATTTACGGACAACAATAGAGTGTTGGTATGTGGAGAAGTCGAGATAGATGGGGATAGTTTTATTATTGAACGAGGAGTTATAAGAAGACAAACAAAGAAGGGCGATTGGTCGGTAAGGACAGAGTTAAATCTGAGTAAAAGGTTAAGTGATGGTTCACTTCAAAATTTACAAGGTGAACAACGAAGAGAAACCGAAGAATTTTTGAAGAATTCTATTGGGACCATGGATGATTTTCTCCTTACCATTCTAACTACAGCTAATAATTTAGAGAACTTATTAGAGGCTAAACCCACCCAACGAGGGCAGATACTTACTAGATTTATTGGATTAGAAAAATTAAAAAAGAAAGAAGAAAATTGTAAGGAAATTTATTCTGAATGGAGTAAAAAGATAATCTCTAACCATTATAATATTAATGATTTAACAACCGATATTGAAAAGTTAAAAGAAGACATTAAAGAATTAAAATCTAATAACACAGATTCACAAAAAGAGATAGAAACTTTAGAGGAAAGAAATAAGGTAGGTATTGAATATAAAGAAAAACTCATATCCTCACAACATAACGATATTAACCCTGACCTAGTGAAAGTTAATCCTGAAGTTTTAGAAGAAGAAATAGGTAAAGTAAGTGTAGATGGTACTCGACTAAAAGATAAATTAGATTTAATTATTTTAGATAAACCTAAGACCCTTTATAAAGAAGAGGACCATAAACTTTTGATGAAAGAAAATAAAACTTTAACTAAAGAAGATTTAGAGATTAAGAGTGAAATCAAAAATATAAGGAAATTAATTAAGAATTTAGAAGAAGGAGAAACATGTTCTATGTGTAAACAACCCTTAAAGAATGTAGACCACACCCAGGAGATTAAAGATAATGAAACTAGATTAAAAGAACATATAGACATTTCGAGAACAATAATAGGTAAGTTAGAAAATAGTGAAAAGGATATAAATAAACATGAAACTATTAAATCCACTTGGGAATATTATGAAAAAGAATCGTTAAAAAAAATAAAAGCAGAATTAGATATTAAAGAAAATAATATTCTCCATAAAGAGAAAACTTCATTACTTAACGAATGGGAAACTAATAAAAGTAAATTGGAACAGAATAGAGACATTGAAAAGAAATTAGTTTCAGCAAGAACCTTAATTGAAACTCTTACAGCGGAAAGGGACCAACTCAAAAGTCAAATTACCTCCAACACCTCTACTATAACTCAAAAAGAAGAAGAAATTGTAGATAAATCTACTAAGATTGAGGAAATTAAAAAAGAAGAAGAAGTAGATAAAATATTTAAATCTTATTTAATCGCATATGGGAAAAACGGTATTTCTAAACTTATATTAAGAAATACAATACCCTACCTTAATAGTGAACTTAATAGATTACTCTCAGATAGTTGTGAGTTTACACTTCAATTAAGAATTAACGATAGAAATGAGTTAGAGTTTTGGATGGTGGATAATGGAACAGGTATTGAGAAGTTAATGTCTACCGGTAGTGGATATGAAAAGACTATCGCGTCCCTTGCTTTACGTTCAGTATTATCTAAAGTATGTGCATTACCCAAACCTAACATAGTTTGTTTCGATGAAGCATTTGGAAAAGTAAGTGATGAGAATCTAGAGTTGGTGGGTAGATTTTTCACTAAGATTAAAGATTACTTTGAGAGAATATTTGTAATTTCCCACAATCCCTTAGTCAAAGAATGGTGTGACCAAACCATTACCGTTAAAAAAGAAAATAATCTATCTAAGATTATTTAAAATCCTTGAATTTATTTGAACATTTATTTGTAGAATAGAATATTTTTTATTATCTTTGTAGTACAACAAAAACAAAAAGCTATGAATAAAAAGTACGACATTATTGAGACTACCACGGTTAAGAATCGTTATGGAAAAGAGATTACTCGTAAGAAAATTAAAGACGAGTTCTTTAAGGATTCTATTGTTATTTCTGAATCCCAGAGTAAGTTAGCGAAGGGTGAAGATAATGATTGTGTGGTTCGTGCTTTTATGATGAGTCTAGACTTAACATATGAAAGAGCTCATAAATTTGTGGCTACTAAACTTAAACGTCAAAACCGAAAAGGTACTTACACCAAGTTATACCTAGACAATATTTTGAATCGTCAGAAGAATGGGTATAAAATGAGATTAATGGGTTATCACCCAAAATATGCGTGGGGTACTAAGATGAAAAAGTTGATTAATCCTACATATAAAAAAGAGACAGGGTATACTGTAAAATCTTTTATGGAACAACATTCTACAGGAAGATATTTCCTTATAGTTAAAGGACATGCATTAGCGGTAGTAGATGGTGTACTCTATGGTAATAGGGATGAACAATATCGTGGATTCCGTAGAACTGTTCATTATGTTGTACAGTGTAAATAAAAAAACCCTGTCAGGAGTTTTATTTTAGAATTCCATATTGTCGAAAGGTTCGATAAGGTTACCACGATTTTTAAATCCTACACCCCCTACGTAAGTTTCCATGTTATTCATTTTTCTTCTTTCGTATTCTAGGACTGCTAAAGCTAATTTTCTATCGTATTCTCTATCGTCTGTTTCAGGAACTACACCATCATAATATATGGAACCCCTAAAACTTCTTCCAGGACCACGAAAGTCCATTATCTCCTCATAATCAGAATCAGACAATTCAAATTCAACATCATCCACAGGAAGTCTGTTATCCATTTCTTCCTCTTGTTCGTTAATTACTTTGTTTAACGCTTTCTTAATATCTCTTTCTGTAATTCTAATTTTACCCATGGTATTCTTTTTAATATAAATATAAACAAGGCTAAATAAAAAAAGGGAATCTTTCAATTCCCTTTTAATTAATTATTTAGTTTTTAACAATTGCAACAAGTACATTCACATTTGGTAGTACAGTCACATTTTTTACATTCACACATAATAGTTTTTGTTTTTATAATGTTTATTTAGGAGTTAGCGTGGTACGCATCTAGTATTTCATCACAATCCTTTCTACTCGTACATCCTCTCCATATTCCACCTTTTTTATTATTTAAAATATGCCAAGGGTATTTCTTACCTGATTTATCAGTATAACTCCCTTTTTTAACACATCCTGAACCCCCTTGAGATTCTGCACATCCTTTACCTTTTTTATTTTCGTTAAGAACTCTGTCTACGATTTTGTAAAGGTCAGCCTCTGTAAGTTTGATTACGTTTTTCTTACGTCTAATAGCTTCATTTATTGTTTTATCTACGGTTTGCATGTCCGCATCTGTAATCTCATTATTAGCTTTTAAAACTCCTAGGAATTCACCAGCTGTTTTTAAAACTGGTTCAGCCACTTTTTCAAGAGTTTCCAGAGTACCAGCCCCTATCGATGTTAAAGTATTCATTAACTCGTTTCCAGATACCCCTTTATCTTTAGCAAATGTTTTTAACTGATTACTGTACTTCTTTACTTTCTTCATAATAGTTGATTCAGTTTCTTCCTCTTGTTCGTTTAAACGAGTTCTATAAGTAGGTCTTCTTCTTCTTGAACTTTTTCTATAAGATTCATTCATCTGGTCCTTTTTCTTTAGTTCGTCACTATCCAGTTGGTCTTGTAATTGACTAATTAACTGTTGTAAATCCAGGTCATTTAATGACCCCAGTTTTGTTCCACCACCACCAAAAGGATTGTATTTCCCAGCTCTTGCGAATGGATTATCTGCATTAGTGACTTTGGAAGCGGGAGACATAAATTGACCAGCATTTGATAGTCTAGGGGATGATGCTTGGTATGATTGTGCAGTATATGGTGTTTTTGCTGCTGGTGCCTTATACGGTTTTACACTACGTCCTGTACTAGGTGTTTTGAATACCTTATATGGTACTTTCCACTGCATGGTGGGTTCCTCATTAGGTTGTCCATCAGAGATAAAAGATAAATACATGTTCTCTGAATTACCTTCATTGTTTGCGATTAGTTTTCCCTTACCATATTTTGCATGAGTTACATTATTAAATGTTATATCTACATCTCCATCCTTTTTACCTCTTGCAGTTATTTTACCTGTTCCTATCTTCTCACCCAAATAACGACTACCCAATCCATCTGGAGATGATAAGTCCAACTCATAGGTATTACCCTTGTATGTTCCACTTCCCATTAAAGGGGTTAAATCACTATCTATAGGAGCTCGTGGTTCTGGTTTAGGTTCTTCTATAGAATCATCTGATGCTAATGCTTTTAATTCTACATATTCATCCACAGTTAATGCTTTTAATTGTGCATATTCATCCATCAGTTGGTTATGCTCCTGTTGCAGGTCTTGATAATAATCATCCTCTGTGGTTCCTTCATCATTTTCGATGTACTCTATCATAAAATTTTGTAACTCTATAATCTCTTCATAGGCCCTATTTATATCGTTAAGTTTTTCAACTTCCTTAGTGGGTTCTTCCTTAGTGGGTTCTTCCTTAGGTTCTTCCTTAGGTTCTTCTGACCACTCTTCTGGTTCTTCTGACCACTCTTCTGGTTCTTCTGACCAATCTTGTGGTTCATCTGACCAATCTTGTGGTTCATCTGACCAATCTTGTGGTTCATCTGACCAATCTTGTGGTTCATCTGACCAATCTTGTGGTTCATCTGACCGAAGTTGTGGTTCATCACTAGTATCTGTTAGAGTATAATCTTCTTCTTCTTCATATTCTCCACTCTCTATTTTGTCAATAACTTCTTTTGCTTTGGAATACTCTATAGCATCTATCATTGCAGGTTCAATTTCGAACTCTACTGAACCATCGACAACTTCTCCTTTTTCTGGTCCAAAGTCGGCCACCTCATCACTTACGGCAAATGCATCTGCATCACTTACGGCAACTGCATCTGCATCACTTACGGCAACTGCATCTGCATCACTTGCGGCCATTGCAAAGTCAGCGTCGGCCATTGCAAAGTCAGCGTCGGCACCTTCCTTTTCTTGTTCGGTAAGACGTTTAACGTCTTTAAAAGACATTCCTTCTTTAAATAACATCATTTGTTTAATCCTATTTACTTGTTCTTGGATATTGTTTTTCATAATATTTTCATTTTCTTTATAAATATGTTTAGTTTCATCTTTAATCGTATAAAAAGCTTCTTTTTTTACTTTTTTTGATTTTACGGGGTTTAATGGGGGGACTGGTTTATCTAACCCTAATAAATGTCCTCCGTTTTTCGTATCCATATAGATTTTTCCGTCATCATCATAATTAATATGGTCTGTATTAGGATTTTCTATATGAGCTAGTTTTTCGTTAGGGTGGAAAACACCTCTAATTTCTACATGGTCATCTCCTGTATGGGTATCTTGTGGATTTAAATAATCTTTTTTTGGATGGATAGGCCTTTTATTAGTTTCTTCATCATTAAAACTTTTACTTATAAACCACGGTTCCCCTTCATAGGAAGGATTATCATTTTTAATTCTTTCCATGTCTTTCTCTATACCTTCCTCCGGCCATCCACTAGAAGGGTCGAAATCGGGAGTGTCATGTGGTGGAACACGATTAGTGGTAAATTTGTTTTTCCTTTCACCTCTGGGATGTTCTTTTTTAGAATCGTCAAAATTATAATTTATTTTTATATCCATTTTCTTTGGGTTTCTTAAATAAATATATTACATTTGTTAAATAAAAATATTTATAAACATGAAAAGAAAGAAAAATTATTTGTTATTCGTCTTAGGTAACTTTTTAACTTCAAAATCCGTACATAGAGATGTGACCGAAATAATCGATATTTTGACACTATTATTAGATGGTAAGGCATTAAAATACATTCATCATGATAATTTAATATTGTGTCATTTTCAGAGTTACGAGAATATTGAAGATATTGACCTTTATTTAAGCGAGCACATTTCACCTACTATTTTTGCTTATTTCCTTATCCCTAAACCCAGAAAAATGGGAATTAGGTTGGAGGATGACTTACAGACACATTTAATGAATTTAAACATTAATAGTTTTAGTGATATGGATAATATTAAAACTGACCATTTAAGTGATAGTTTTTTACATATTAGTGAAGTGTTGAGTTCGTTTAAAGAAGACATGTTTTCTGAAATAAAAAAACATTACCCAGTAGAAGAAAATATTTATGAGGTGGACAATATCTTAGATAAGATAAGTAAAAGTGGCCTACAGTCACTCACCCCAGAGGAGAAAAAGTTTTTAGATGAACAGAAGGAGAAATAAGAGATTTATCTGACAAAATGTCAGTAATTTTTTATGGTATAGAAATTGATTAATTAAAATAAAAAAATAAAAATGAAAAAGAAAGGACCATTTATAAACCAAGAAGAAATTTCACATTATTTGAAAGATGTGAGAAAGATAGATGTATTAACAGTTAATAGGGAAAAAATGTTATCACAAATAATGTTAAATAACCCTACACCAGAACAAAAAAAACAAATTGAAAATGAACTGATGTTGGGTAATCTCAGATTTGTTATTAGTGTGGCAAAAGATTACCAAAACCAAGGAGTAGATTTATCCGATTTAATAGCGGAAGGGAATCACGGTTTATTAAAAGCTATTAATAATTTCGACTGGACTAAAGGTAATAGATTTATTTCTTATGCGGTATGGTGGATTAAACAATCCATTTTCCAAGCTTTAAATGAACATTCGAGAACTATTAGACTTCCCGCTAATATTATCCAAGAAGTCCAAAAACTTAAAAAGAAAGTAGAAAAAGAAGAACCTCAGATTGTGGATAGTAGGTTAAGTAATTTACCATATACCACTAATTTAGATACCCCTATCAATGAAGAAGGAGATACATTAGTCTCCATCATCCAAAATGACAACGCTGATAATCCTGAGAATGTTTTTAATCCTGAAAAACAACTGAAGAAAGAGTTATTGAACATTATGGACGTGTTGGATAAAAGAGAAAGTATTATAGTAGCAGACTATTTTGGTTTGAGTGGTACTCCGAGAACTTTGTCAGATATTGGGGATGACTTTAATTTAACTAAAGAAAGAGTTAGACAAATAAAAGAGAAAGCTTTACGTAAATTAAGAAATGAGAGTAGGTCTTTATTGGATTATATACAATAATTAATATTTATGGTTATAATACAAACTTATGAGAAAAAGATTATTTCCATTATTAATTGCTATTTCTGCACTTAGTGTTTCTGCATCCGCTGCATTTTATTCAGTTTTCGGTTTAAGTAAACTATTTGCGGGTGCTAGTTACCAAGTTATGGTGATGGCAGGTTCTCTAGAATTTGCTAAATTAGTAGTCGCTTCGTTACTTTACCAGTATTGGGGCACCCTCAATAAAATCCTTAGAATATATTTATCTACTGCAGTTTTAATATTAATATTAATTACAAGTGCAGGTATATACGGTTTTCTTTCGGGAGCGTATCAATCCACCGCAACCCAATCAGAAATTGTAGGAAAAGAACTCGCGGTCATTGAAATGAAGAGAACTCGATTTGAAGAAAAAAAGAATGAATTAAAGATTGAAAAACAACAACTTAACACATCAGTTAATGATTTAAGATTGTCCCTATCTAACCCCTCCCAAGTCCAGTATATTGATAGACAATCAGGACAATTAATTACTACTACATCTTCGAGTGCCCGCAGAACCCTTAAAAAAGAATTAGATATGACTATTAAAGATAGAGATACTCTTGCAATTCAAATAGAAACAGTAATCGATTCTCTGTCCCAATTAGATATAAGAGTTTTAAATAAAGAAACAAGTAATGAAGCGGAAATGGAACTTGGACCTTTAAAATATATTTCTGAACTGACAGGCAAACCTATGTCACAAATCATAAATTGGCTTTTATTATTAATAATATTTGTGTTTGACCCTCTCGCTATCGCGATGGTTATTGCGGCTAATTTTGCTTTTTCGAGATTAAATAAAAGAGAATCCGAGACTTTACCACCCTCTGTACCCGTAAAAGTAATGGAAGAACCTTTAAATGAAGACAAACTTATGGAACTGAGTACCTTAATTGGGAAAGAAGAAAATAAACACCAACCTATAAAACCTAATAGAGAAGACTTGAAAAAATTAGAAGAAGTGTTAGGTTTAGATAAAGTTAAAAAAAATGAAACTAATAAAGAAAATAAAGAAATGGGACAAAAAACTTCTTCTATGGAATTTCAGAATGATGAAGAGGATGTCTCGTTAATAACAGACCCAGCACATAAAAAGAAAATTTTAAAATATGTTAAACGAGGTGGGCACCAAATCGAGTAAACGAGGGAAGAAATTATTCCATTATCCGAATAAGGAAAATAAAACACAAGTTATCTTGTGTCATACTTCACGCCCTATCCTTTATTATAAAAATAGTTTAAGATACCGTTTAGATGGGGAATATACTAAAATACCTCATTATATCATCGATAAAAAGGGGAGAGTAATTAAAAATTTTGATGAATATTACTATTCCGAGTTTATGGGGGATGAAGAAATAGATAAACAATCCGTTATTATATGTTTAGAAAATTTAGGGTGGTTAAATTTTAATCAACTTAATAATAAGTATATGAACTGGATTGGTGATATTTATAAAGGTGAGGTATATCAAAAAAGATGGAGAGACCGTAGTTTTTGGTCCAACTATCCAGATAAACAACTTAAATCATGTGCGAACCTGATAGTTAATCTTTGTGATGATTTGAATGTACCTCTAAATTTAGTAGGACATAATGTCAAATTAGATAATGCGTTACAATTTGAAGGAATATTAACTAGAAGTAATTATAATGAATATTGGACAGACTTAAGTCCTTCATTTAATTTTGAAAAATTAAAAACATATATAGATGAAAAAAAGAATATATAATAGAACTAATATCGATAATCGATATGTTAATGACTCTTATGATGACATGCGAGAGATGATAAATAAGTCTAGAGCGTTAATAACGGAACAAGATGTATCCCACACATATGAAACAGCCCAAGAAGATAAAGTGAATGGTGAAAAACGAGAGGAAAAAACTAAAGAATATACCGTCAGTGGAGGTAAGATTGTTGTCCATGGAATGACTGAACAAGATTTAGTTTTGACCCAAGATGAACAAGATGCCTTTCAAGAAACAATGGAGGATTTTGTGGAACAAGTTTCTGATATGGCAGAGTATCATCCTTTAAACATCTATAAAAATAATGTAGAATGGTCAGGAGACTTACTTAAATTTGATGTAAGATACTATTATTCAGTTGCAGAAGTAGATGGTACTTATATTGGGAATGCTAATATGATAAAAGTAGACCCTGAATTTTTAGAACTTTTAAATAAATTAAAGAGTTTCTTTAATATCTTTGAAGCTAAATGGGCAAAGATTTTAGCGTCGAGACGAACAACCGAAAGTACTGAAGAAGAAGGGTTGGGAGGAAATGAACTGAGTGTCGATATAGAAACTGATAGTGGAATAAATTAATATAAGGATGAAAGAATTTTTTAAAAAAGCTTGGAAATACATTTTAGGAATAATAGGATTTTTTGTTGGGTTAGTGTGGTTTCTTAATTCTAACTCTAACCGTAAGGTTAAAAAAATAAAAGATGACATTAAAGAGAATGAAGGAGACACTAAAGTAGTTAAAAGTAAAATTGAAAGGGTAGTAAAAGATAAAGAAGAGACAAAAAAAGAAATTAAAAAAACCTCTACTCAAATTGAGAATACTAACAAGAAAAAACCTGTGGTTAAGAGAAAAACAGGTAAAGAAGCTGCAAAAGATTTAAAAAGGCGATTAAAATAATGTATAGATATAAGAAAATACTTATTAAATGGTTGATTGGGTGTATTATTCTCCTCTTTACTACTAATGGAGTAGTAGGTCAGACTACGGATACTACTTTTACTTTTTCGGAGGAAGAGGTCATTAAACTAGATTCCCTTATCCAAGTCCATGAACAAACAATTGCTATTCAGAAAGAAAAAATCCAGTTACTGGAACATCAGTTATTTAACTACAAATTACTTCATAAACAAGACAGTTTACACCTTAGTTTAGTGAATCAAAATGTTGATTTGTTAAATGATAGGATAAATCTATATATAGATTTAAATAAGGAACTGCGACCTAAATGGTATAATAAACCATTTATTCATTTTATATTAGGAGCTGCGACTATTACTACAAGTGCAATAGTTCTTAATTTAATCCAGTAAGAAACCTCTATTTCAGAGTATTTATATAATATACTTTATATGAATGGCACTAACTAATACTGATAAGAAAGAAATTGAAAGAATAGCGAAAAAAGAAATTAAAAGTTTCTTAAAGACTACCGCTTTTGAAAAAGATGTGATAGATGTGGTGGAAAGCCAACTGAAGAGGAAAAACACTAAATTATCTAAGGTTCATCGTGCAGAGGTAGTAGATGTGAGTACGAAAGTATTAATCGAACTTTATAAAACTTTCTGGTTAAGAAGAAATTTCTGGGATAGTCAAATTAAAAATGTTAAATAATGAATTTAGTACAAAAACAAAAACTTGACATGAAACAGGCGGTCAACCAAATACAAAAAGAGTTACCGACCATGACAGGTACCGAAGGGGCAACTGCTAGAAGGCAAATGAATAACGCGGTAAATGAAGTAGATGAGGAAGATGTGGATGAACAAACTTCTACAGGTGGTGCTTCAGGTGCTTTTGTAGCACCTTTAGGGTGGGACCCTGAGGACGGTATATCTACTCCATTAAAAGAAGAAGAAGAATTAGATGAGACAGGAGCGGCAAGTTCAGGAGCTTATTCACAACCCGCAATATGGGCAAAAAATTATAAGAATTGGAAAGCGGTTCAAGACCCAAAATTTCCTAAATATGGGGGACCAGGAGCAAAGTATGTGAGAATAAAAGAAAAATGTAACCATTTTCCTTATTGTAACCAAGGAGAAACCAGTGCATTAGAATTTTATGAAGATAAAACATTAAAAGAAGCGATAGATAATATTTCCAAAAAAACTAATAAAACTAAAAGATATTTAAAAAATATAGTTTTAAAAGAAATGGAAAGTATGTTTAAGAAAGATTTAAGAAGATTAAAAGATAAAAGAATGAGGGGAGAATTGTCGGAAGAGGAGTTAGAAGAAATAATTAGACGAGGATTTTACCACTCTCCCATAACATCTTTAGTGGGTAATATGAAGATGAATACCCCGATTGGGAAAATGTATAGTATGAAAGGAAATAAACCTAAGTACGAATAACAATAGAGATATATTTATATATTATAAAAGAAAAGATTATGTCTAGACGAATTAAAACAAATAAAAAACTTAAAACAACCATTCAAAATATTTTTGAAGGGGAACTCCGACCTATGGTAGAAAAAGAATTACTTAAAAAAAGACTTAAAGAAAAATTAAGTGAAGCAGACCAAAATAATTTTCCAGGAAAGACTATTACCAATAGGACTTTAGATGATGCAGGAAAACAAAATAATGCAGCAATGTCTCTTGTCGCAGATAAAATTAAGAATTATTTGAATTTTAAAAACAATTCTCATCCAGAGTTCCCACATCAGAATAACTCTAAAACCGACTACAAATCACCAATGTATAGAAATAATACTGAACAAGAGGAATACATACAAGACTGGAGAGGAATGGGATTAGAAGACGCTCAATATCAAACACAACCCAATGAATGGTTTAAAGACCAGGTTAATGATTATTTAGAAGGGTCTACTAAAACTGGTAATAATGTTGGTAAAGATGTAAGTGGATTACAGGTAGGGAATGTAGTACCTTCTGATTTAGGTAAAAATGTAGAAAAGAAAGTTAAAAGAAAATATAAAAAACTTAAAAGTGATGAGTGGGCGAAAGCTATCCCCAACCGATATGGTGATAGAAAAGCTAATGCGGATTATATGGTCGCAGAAGCTTTTAAGGAAATAACAAACAATGTCATAAAAGAAGGCATTAGAACCCCTAATCAGAAAAAACTTATTATTGAACAAGCTTCTAAAGAATTAAAAAGAAGAAAAACTCTTTAATAACCATGAATTTTAAGGACTACGAAAAATACAATATTAACGAAGAACATAGAAGAATGTTCCAACTAATGGGGTCAACACCCCAGCCACTTGATGAACAAAAGAAAAGTAAGTACAAAGCAGGAAAAACAGGTAAAATAGTGGTCAAAGACGGACAAGGTGATAAAGACTACAAATTAGTAGTTACTAATGAATATCAGGATGACCCTAACACCTTAAGTTCAGAAGACATGGTATTTAAGATAATTAAAGCTCATAAACGTATTGCTAAAAATCATTCTGATTTGTCACCCGAACAACTAATTTTTTCTACAAGAAAAGATGGTAGAAAAAGAGATGTTTTCACTTTTATGATTGTAGACAAACAATTACCACCTGAAAAGAAGGAAGAGATAAAAAAAGAAACTGACAAATTAGTTGTACAAGTTGATGTAAATCAAGTTGAAAAAGAAGTTGAAAAAGAAGAAGGGAATGGGAACACACAACCAGAACCATCAACAGAAACTAAAACTGAAAGTAGAATTTGTAACATTAGAGGAGATAAAACTTGGGAGTATAAAGTAGAAGATGGGATGTGGTATACCAGAAGACAAGGTAAAACCAAGTGGATAAAATTAGGGGGTGATAAGTATATTAAAGCAAGATGTAAACTAGATAAAGCTTGTCCTGATTTTAGAAAAACAAAAGAACAAAATTGTTCTTCCACACCTACCCAAAAACCTGGAGATGGTAAGAAGGATAACTTGGAAGAAGTACAATTACCTGCAGGGTGTGATACTCGTTTCGTCAAAGGGTGGTTAGGTATGATGTATTATGATTATGTAAAAAATCAGAAAACGATAACTGATACAGCTATTGTAAAGTACCGTAAGTACCTTGAAGCGGGGTATAAATATAGAGGAAAAACAATAACATTAAAAAATGCTTGTTCTTGTATAAATAAAAAATATATTCCACAGTACATTAAACTAATTGGGAAAGATAAAGAAACATTAGGTAATATAATTTATGTCTTCCAAAAATATCTGTGTTCAGAACAGAATAGAAGAAGTGAAGATTTAACTGAAGGTTGTGAGACTGAAAAAGGAAGAAACAAATGTGGTATTGTTCCCCCTAAAACCGACGGTCAATACGTAACTGCAGTAATGGGAGCTTATTACCAAGCAACAACAGGTAAATGTGTACCAACAACGGGTGGGTATGCACCATTTAGACAGATGGACAAATGTAAACAATGTTGTGAAAGAGGGCGTTACAAGCCTTGGAAGTATACCTTTGCGTAGTGGGGAATATTACAGCATTTAATCTTTCCCAATAATCTTTATTAACCCCAGGTCTTTCATATATTTATTATTATGGAAGGACATAAAAGATTTTCACCTATAGAATTTTACAAATATGTTACAGAACCAATCCCTAAAAAGGATTTGGATTTGTGGTTAAAAGCTAATAACATTGTACCAGAAAAGTCTGAACTTTTCTTTTACTTCATTAAATCCTTATATCTCCTAGTTAATAAAACTTATTTGGGGGCGGATGTAATTAAAGATGATGATATTATTAATCATTTTAAATGGTGTTGGGAAAAAACGATTAATAACCTCGAAAAGGAGGGGATATTTTTTTATAGAGAAGGCCCTCATTATGACTATTTTTGGAATTTCTTTCTTGAATCTTTCTACGGTGATAAATTCGAACTTGTAATTAATAAAGTAGACAAGTTTTTTTCTACCCTCTTTAGAATAACAGACCGTAAAACTAAGTCCGAATTGGACATTTATACCGATTTATATAAAACTTTAGATAATAATCTTATTGGATAAAGTTGACTTCTCATCATCTTAGACTTACTTTTTTGAGGTAAGCTAGATAATCTATGCTATAAATAAATTAAATTAATTAACAATTAAAATGGAAACATTAAATACAATTAAAGAACTGGTAGAAAATTTATCCGTAGACACTACTAAATTTTTCGACAATGGAAATAAAAGTGCTGGAATTAGAGCAAGAAAAAGTGCACAACAAGTGAAGAATTTATGTCAGGATTTAAGAAAAGAAATTTTAGAAGCTAACAAAGCTTAAATCTGTGGATGTGTTAGTAGACTTTTTATTCATATTATCTATATTATTAATGGGAAAATATTTAACTATCTTCCTTATTAGTTTACTAAGTAACCCACCTAAACGAATGGAAATGAAACAATGGAAAAGTGTAAGGATAGATGAAATTTTATTAACACTTTCCATTTGTTACTTTTTTACATACATTTTATTTTAAATGACACTATACGACAATATAAAGAAATTTGAAGGATGTTTTTTTGGAATAAGGAAACACGAGGACTATTTTATTTTAGATTTAACCATACCCAACCATTGGACTTATGAAGGATTAGTGGATAAAGAAAAAGTTGCGACTAAAGTTAATAAAACAACTTCAGGACATATGTTAGTGTCCTTTTACTGTTTAGATACTCGGGATGGGGTAAAATACTTAGAGGATGAAGTGGTTAGAGTCTTAAAGATTAATAAAGATGAAGAAGAAAAAAATCGACTACTTCAGGAAAAACAAAAAGAATTAGAAATGCTTTTTCAGTCTAAAAAATTAGATGAACTTAAATCGATGAACTTTAACATACCTACTACTGAACCATTTAAACCAAAATTTGACAAAATTATAGAGAATGGCAAAACTAAGCAAGGAATTCCAGTTACTGAATCGACAACTGAAAAAGGACGAGAAGGAGATAAATAAATATAAAACTCTTGTTTTAGGGGACATAAAAAAAAATACTAAAGAAGAGATAAAAAATACTAATAAGATTATGCCTCAATTCAGTGAAAGTTATATCAATGAGACTCGGGGGACCCACCAGAAACCTAAAATGATGGAAGGATACCTTACATCTCTTCTTAATCTCTCCGATAACCTTCCATTTGACACTCTCAAAGCGGATATGGTTTTCACGGTAGATAAAAATACTTACGTTAAAATATTAAAAGAAGTTGAAAGAATTAAATTGGGGGGTGAAATTGAACCAGAACTTTTAGAAATTGAACCATCTTTTGATGTGGAGGTAGGGGAAATATCTTTTACCTTTATACAGGAAATTGAAGATTAATAGGTATAGTGTTTATAGAGTAAAGACCTCTCAAAACCTTGTTTTTCTAATATATTATACAATTCTTTTCTTTGGATGGTAGATAAGTCTCGACTAATTAAACAATTATATTTTCTAATTTTATTAAAATATTCTTTTACACAATTTAAAAATCTCGAAGACTCAGACACAGTCTTTAGACTGAATAAATTAAAATTTTCATAATTTTGAATAATAAATTTATTGTTTAAAGTATAGAGTTGAATAATACTTTTAGTATTTAAATATTTATCGAACACCTCAAGAAAAGTTAATCTCTTTTTTAATTGATGGTCATAAATCTTCTCTTCTATTTTAAAATCCTTAATCTTCAAAATTTGGTATTTGTCGGTTTTTATCTTAACCTCTGTTAATCTTCCTAACTTATCTCGTCTATGTAGTGAAGTTTTTTTACACTTCCCAATACAGAGTAAAGCTAATTCAAATTTACATTCTTTTTTTTTATTAAATTTAATAGGGAAGATAACATTTGATTTTTTATGTATTTCTTTATATTTTTTATTAATGTTATTATATATACGTGAAGTAGCCATTATCCTTTTTTTGGACTGGTTATTAAATAAAACAATTTGATATTTAGTATCTAACATATGAAAAATTATTATGAAATATTGGGGATAAGTAAAGACGCAACCGCGGAAGAAATAAAAAAAACTTATCGTAAACTTTCATTACAATATCACCCAGATAAAAACCCTAATGGGGAAAATAAATTTAAAGAGATTACCGAAGCGTACACTATTTTGGGGGACGAGGAAAAAAGGAGAAGTTATGATAACCATGGAAGTGGCTTTTCTTCTTTTGAAGAAATGTTTAATAATAGTGGTGCCAACCCTTGGGATATGTTTGGGGATTTATTTGGTCAACGAAGACAAACCCGACAAAGAAGAGGGACTGATGTGAGAATTACTTTAACTGTAACTCTAAAGGAATGTTATTTGGGGACCAGTAAAGAAGTAACATTTAATAGAAATGTGACCGATAACCAGCAATGTCCCCAATGTAAGGGGATGGGAGTAATTCAACGAATGGCATCTAATGGTATGTTTAATCAGGTAGTTAATACCCATTGTAATGCATGTAGAGGTAATGGATTCTTAAATGGGGGAAAATTTAAGAATGAACAAATCAAATTTGAAATACCTAAAGGTATTGATGATGGTCAACAAATGAAAATGAGAGGGAAAGGTAATGGTGTGTGGGGTGGAATTGACGGAGATTTAGTTATTAATTTAAAAATTATACCCGACCCTAATTTTGAAAGACGTGGACCCACTTTATTATATCAGGTGTCTACAGGAATAATAGATTTAATATTAGGACATGAAATTATAATACCTCATTTTGATGGCCCTTTAAAAGTTCAAGTACCTACCCTCACTGATTTTAAAAAACCTTTAAAATTAAAGGAAAAAGGATTTTTAGACGAAAAAGGATTTAAGGGGGATTTATATGTTTATTTAATCCCCACCTTACCTGGAGAATTAACAAATGGGGAAAAAGATTTATTAAATAAATTAAAAAAAGAACCTAATTTTTTATAATGAAAAAAAAATGTAAATCTTGTAAAAAGAAAAATATAGAGGAATTAAATAATGTAGAAATTAAAGAAAAAAGTAATGTGCTTGTTTCTTTCCTTTTAATTATATATACTTTATTAGCAGGTTATGGTTTAGTGACATTAATTAGAGATATCACTAATCTTATTACTAAATTATTATAAAATGAAAGAACAATTAAATTTATTTTCTCCTATTGAAGAAGGTTTTGATTTTGAGTTGATGAAACAAAACTTAATAGATAATCTTGAGTTGTTAAAAGAAATGACAGTCCAAGAACAAACCTTATATAAAAAATGGCAAGAGATGAATAAGGGAGGGAAAATGTCTAAAATAAAAAATAAATTGTTAGGTTACAAGAGTAATTTATGGTCTCCTACGGATATTAATAATGTTGAGTTAACCATACAGGAAATATTAAATATTGACCCTTATGTGGTTATGGCAGAAAGTGGAAAAGGGGTTACTGAATGGGTTAATTATCGAAAACTTATACATACTATGGAATGGGTTGCAAATCCAGGTCGAAATATGAAATTTTGGGTTAAAGATAAGAAAACAGATAAAGTACTGGGACAAATATGTTTAGGTTCAGATGTCACTAGTATAAAAGTTAGAGATGCGTATATAGGGTGGGATAAGATTAATAAATTTGAACAAGGTAAACTAAATTGTACTGCAATCGCTACCACTATTTGTAGCACCCAACCAGGAGGTTTTAATATGTTAATGGGTAAGTTAGTAGCTTCTTTGACTACTTGTAAGACCATTAGGGATGCTTGGGAAACTAAATATAGTAATAAGTTAATAGCTATAGGTACGACTTCCTTATATGGTATACATTCGATGTATAATGGTATACCACATTTTAAAACTATGGGGGAGACTACGGGTAAAGTAAGACTTAAACCAGATGATAGTGTCTACTTACCATGGAATAAATGGTTAAAAGAAACTCATCCCGAAGAACATAAAAAAGCTATTAGTGCTACAGGACCCAAACAGAATATCATTAATAAAATATTTAAACATTGTAGTATTAAACCCTCCACTTATGACCATGGATTTAAAAGGGGTGTATATCTTGCAATGATGTATGAGAACGGGTGTGAATTTTTACGGGGAGAGATAGAGGAAGATAAACTTAAATTAAAATTAAAGTTTGAAGAAGATATCCCCTATACTGATAAGTGGTGGAAGAAAAAAGCGGTTAAAAGGTACCGTACTTTATCTGAAAAGAATAAGATAAAACCAGAGACATTATTCTATTGGGACGCGATAGATATATCTTGGGAAAAGATGAAAGAAAAATATTTAAAAGAAGTTGGACGTTAAAAAACAAAAAAAATGGCAAAAGAAAGAACACTAAATGAATTAAGACAAGTAAAAGATACAGTATATAAACATCCTTATTCACAGGAGGAACAATTGAGTCAATGTGAATTGGATAAAAAAAGAATGTATACTCGGGAACAAGTAACCGATTTAATATATGCATATATTAAAGAGAATGAGAATAGGATACGGGAGATTGATATCCAATGGATAGAAAAACACATTAAATAATTTGGTTTATTAAATTAATATACCTATTTTTGTTAAAAGAAATCAATTATTATTTAAAATAAAAACCCAATGAGAGCAACGAAAAAAGAAAAAATGGGAAATTATATTTGTAAGATAGGCAAATATGATATTAGACAAATTATGAAACTTGGAGGCATTAAGAAAAGTATGGGCAAAACCCTTACACACCAAGGTTCTTGTGAAGGTAGAGTCTATCTGGGTAAAAAATTGATAAAAGGTAATCTCCGAGACGCTAAAGAAGCGATTGAGAAAGCCTTTGAACTTACTTGTAAACAAGGAACACAACAATACGTTTCTAAAAAGTTACTCAAAAAACATAATCTAGTTTGTACCTAATCTGATTACAGGATAATAAAAAGGGGAGAAGGGAAACTTTACTCTCCTTTTTTTTTAAATCTAATCTGGGGTATTTATTAAGGGAAAGGAATATTTATAATTAAACAATAAATTAAAAAATGAGTTTTACAAGTTTACTAAATGAGGTGAAGGAAATATTGGAAGAAGAGTTGTCTCGGTTTGAGGTGATGATGGATAGATATGCAAAACCTAAGAAGAAGAAGAATGGGAAAGTAATTCCCGCAAAAATACCCGAAGATATACTAATAAAATTAATTATTGGGGACCCCACTAGTAGACATGAGGGTGATACCGAAGATGTTCACCCTGATACTCTAGATGAGATAAAAATCCAAAAAGTAGGGAAATATGTTCAATGGATAATTAAGCAGTGGTTAGGGCTCCAACAAGTTACACAATTGGAACACGATTACAGCCCCAAGGAAAATTCCCCATTCCAACAAAAACTTTCTCTATTACAAAACTTATTTTTAGAAGATTTATATAAAACTACGGAGGATTTAATTAAGTTTGATAGATTTAAATCACAAATAGATGCGTCTAAAAGAGATATTAATAAAATTTCCTCAATAGATGAATTATATGAGTTAACCAAAGATTTCTCATTAGAAAAAGCAACCAGTACTAAAGCTGAACAAAAAGAAAAAAGAAAACGAGATGATGTAGCTTACATATATGATGGTAATAGATGGGAAGTAGTAGTGCCTCAAACAAAAGAGGTAAGTTGTGATATGGCAGGTCCTCCTTTAACGAGATGGTGTACTGCTTCAAATAATTATAATTATTATGAGAGATATTCGGGACAAGGCCCTTTATATATAATAAGAGATAAGAGTAATATAGTAAGTGGGGGTGGTAAAGGAGAAGGTGAACCGAAGCCTAAGTACCAATTCCATTTCCCTTCCAGTCAATTTATGGATGAAGATGATAGAAGTGTTAATCTAGAACAACTCTTAGCGGATGGAGGAGAATTAAATGAATTAAAAGAATTCTTTAAACATGAATTTGCAAAATCCCTTAACAAAGATTTTGGTGACCAAGTACAGATAAATTACCCCAACGACGCAGTTTCTCGATTCATAGGTTTATATGGATTTGATGAATTCTTTGACAAATTACCCAAAAGCTTAAAAAGGTTTGACTTTGAAAAAGGACAAAGAAATTATGGTGGACAAGATGACGTGATACCCCCAAGTCCTCTCCATCCTAAAATATTAAATTTTCCTGACCTTAATGTATTACATATTGAAGGTCTCTTAAGTGAACTTCCAGAAGAGATAGGAAGATTGAAAAATTTAAGTTTCATTTCAATTCCTAATAACCCTGAACTAACTTCTCTTCCTGAATCTTTAGTGGATTTACCTAATTTACAAGTATTAAATATTAGAAATAACCCTAAATTAGAGATAGGTCCCAGACTCCAAGAAGTTATAGATAATGGAGACATTACTGTAGTTAGATAATTTTACATCTTTTTGCCATTTACGGTACTCTCTATTTCCGCTCCCCAACAAATAATATTTTGAATTACCTCGTATAGATATTGAATAATAAATATAATTTTGTATATTTATAAATCAACATTAAATTTTATAACAAATTAAACAAGTTAATATCATGAAAAGGTTATTCGTTTTACTATTATTATGTGTTTTTTCATTTACAACTCAAGCCCAACATGTACTTCATTTCGTTAAGGGATTCCCCATTACCGATACCGAGTATACCATCCCATCCACTGCTTATCCAGTCGAGGTAATACATTCCGATATTGAATTCTTACAGTTTTCTGTAAGTGTATATTCTAATTCTGGGAAACACATACTGAGTCAATTATTAAAAATGGGTAGATATAATATAATAATTAAAGATGGTGAAATATCGTTCGATAAAATTAAACATAAAATCCTAATTAAGGGTAAGGAACTTAATGAGTTTATTGTTATACGTGCTTATGTACCATATGGTGTTAGGTTAATATGCAAGGGAAACCCAATGAATGGTATTGGGTTGTTAAATTAAAATTTTACTTTGGGTTTTTAACTTGGCTATCCATTTTTTTAAATCATAGGTAGGTTCCCAACCCATTAATTTCTTTATTTTACGGTTGTCGGCGAGAGATAGGTTAGGTTCTAACCTTTTCTCACCATATTTCTTTTCATCCCCAAACATATCAGCTACTTCATTTACCGAATAAATTATTCCTGTACCTACATTGTATATTTCCCCTTTCATCGGAGTAGTAGAATTTCCTACTCTAATATTGGCATTTACAATGTCTTTTACATTTATATAATCTCTTTTTTGTTCTCCGTCATTTACTATATTAAGGAGGTCTCCTTTAAAATGAGCTTCTTTAAATACAGAAATTACACTTTTATATGCCCCTTCATTTTTCATCCTCTTACCATATACATTGAAATAACGTAAACATACTGTTTCTACCCCATATATTTTAGAATATAAGTGACAGTAATCTTCCCCTATCTTTTTATCTAACGCATAAGGACTCATGGGTTGTATGGGGTGAGACTCATCAATGGGAGTATATCTGGGATTACCATATACGGCGGAACTACTACTAAAAACTAGACGATTGATTTTTTTTAATCTACACAATTCTAAAATATTTAATGTAGTGGTAATATTATTAGTTTCTGTTGGATTATCCAGGGAGTGTTGTACTTCAGGATAGGCAGCAAGATGAAATACCACATCGACTACTGGAATTTGAGATTGGATAGAAAGAAGATTCTCTAAACACGATAAATCAACCTGGATGAATTTACACTTAGAATTAATATTTTTAATATTTCCCGTAGATAAATCATCTAGTACCCATACCTCAATACCCTTCCTGATTAGGGTATCCACTAAATTAGAACCGATAAAACCAGCTCCTCCTGTTACTAATGCTTTTTTCATATTATAATTTTACAATTAGTTTAACAGAAAGTACATCATTTATTGACCACTTGATAGTTTTTATTGATGTTTCCTTAAAAAAATATTATATTTATAAATGATGAATGTTGACGTAGAAATATATTGTAAAAATTTTAAAAATTTTTTTATTAATAATCCCAAGAGTAAAAAAGAACTATTAGCTACTGTTCCAGGAGTTACATTTGAGGATTTTATGGAAAAAGTAGGGGAAATAACCCAATCTAATTTTGAAAAGTTAGGGGACCCCTCTATAAGCAGGAAACAGATATTGGACACACTGAATGACTTATATATTAAATATATGGAGCAGAACCATAAAGAATTAGGTAAAGAAGTAGGTATCTTTAATAATACTATCCCCGATTCGAAAGTCTTTCAACAACTTAAAGGGTTTTTGATAGGTTTAAATTAGATGGTGTTTTCTATAGTAACTTTATAACTTGTTTTCATAACCTCCACTCCCGATTCTTCAGCGGGAACCGAAAAAGAAATTAATAAATTAGTAGTACATTTACTGATAGGGTCCTCACAATCGATATCTGTCTGCCAACATTGACTATTCCCATCTTCAACTGAAGGAAAAGTGAGAGTGGTAGTGTCTAACAATTGTAAAGTTCCCGTTCCCGCGGTAAAACATTCAAATGTATAAACTTTAATTTCTACATCTACAGTAGCTGGATTTCCGTTTATATATAGGTTTCCACATACATTAATAGCGTTTGAAACTCCTCCATGAATAGAATGTGGAAAAGGTACTCCACAATTGTGGTATTTCACATCCAAACTCGGCAGCGTTAAATTCCATACATCACTATTAAAACCTCCATTCTCCCCACCTATATATTCCTTAGTGTCTAAAACTGTAATATAGGCAGAGTTAGAAACTATTAATATGGGTGTACTTGTTCCACTAATACAGTGAGTTATAGCACTACACGGGATTAGGTCCTCAGTAAAGCAAGAAAGATAACTGTCGGCTGTCGGGTAATATTCAGGTATATTATACTTTTTTAGTTGATTAAGTAGTTCTCTACAAGGACTTCCAGGACCACAACCAAATGGGTTAGTTAATGACATAATTATTTTCTACTTAAGTTTCCCTCTTTCCAAGTTTCATAATTAGGACCTAAGACATATACAAATTGTCTTCCATTCCTTTTCATTTCAACGATACCTGAATTATTTATGACCGCAAAAAATTCGGAATTATGCCCAGGAGTATAAGTTCTCCCGATGTGGTCATAAAATTCTTTTCTAGTCTTACCTGGATTATTTTTAACAAAGTCTACGAATAATTGAGTTAACGAACCTTCTTTAGGTGGGTATCTAAATACGAGTGGTGTTCTCCATCTTTGAGGTCCCCACAACACTTTATCTTCTTGAGTTAATTCTTTAACTTCAGGTCTCGATAAAAGATATCTTAAATTTGGTATTAAAATATTATTTAAAAAAGTTTTTTCTGGCCAACCCCTCCACTGATTCCCTTCATACTTCTCATTGTCTAGAAAGTTAGCTTTAAACATATCTCGTGGTGGTAGACCTAGTTTCCCATTCATTAATTCATTATAACCTAAAGTACGTGAAGCTTCAACAATTTTTTCAGGAAGAATTTTAAAATACCAACCCACATCTTCATCCAAGTCGTTTTCTTCTGTAGGTTTGATAGTTCTTTGATAATCACTTACATTAATTTCATATTCACCATCGACAAATGTATCAATTGAGAAAGATATAGGTGTTTCGCCCACATGATTTACATACCATTCACTACGATTTACAAACTCTAAACTCCATGTTCCACTCTCCGTATTAAATAGAATATTTTCCCCCTCTAGTTTTTCCGATATCATTTCCGTAAATCTATTTAGGGACATCCACCTGTTAAAATCTAGAGATTCTTGATGGGGAACTAATTCCTGTCTATATAAGTCGTCTATTACCTGTATAGTTTGTGCCGGTAACATTGATTTTATCATATGTACAATTTGTCCACCTAACTTAGCATCTTTCTCATCATACCATTCATCATCAGGTACTAATCGGTGTGACCTGGAAGGGAATTTTTTAAATAAGGCAACTTTAAAGTCTTTCCCTTGTGAGGTTTTCTCTTTTTTTATAATATAATATAAGACACCCTCCTCCGAATATTTTTCAAAGTATGTGTCACTATCCTTAGTAGTAGTACACCATTTAGTTCCTCTACCATAATAACAGGAAGCTCTATGACTTTGTGGTCTAATAATTAACCAGGTATCGTCTTCGTAAACTCTATCTATTTCCGATTTTGCCTTTTTTCGTTCTTGTTGTTTTGTGGATATATGGTCTATGGTATCCATTACATGTTCAAGGGTTGATATCTCCTCATAAGACTCTATATCTCTAGGTGATTGTGTTATTTTACTCCCAACACCGTAACCCCACTCCTTCATAAACTCTGGAGTTAATCTGTCTACATTTTTATGGAATCTTTGCACTAAGGATGATATGTCACTTGGAGCTGTACCTCTCTCTTCTGGATTAAGATACATCTTAACCATCCACATAAGATATTTGTTATTACCTGAAGGGTCCGCATTAATAAAATGTTTTAATACACCATCTAAATTTGTCCCCGCATATATACCGGCAGCATTTTGAAATTCAGCTATGGGCCATGACCCCACATAATCTTCAAAGTATCGTTGTGCGTCTTCTACTCTTCCTTCTAATAGTATATTTCTATAATAATTCATCTTTTAATTTGTTCTATATATGTAAAACCACTCTCCATCATAACTAACCTCTCGTTCTTCACCATCATAACCTGAGAGTCCATTACCTCTACCATCTGTCATTATAACATCTTCCACAAAGTCATCTATATCTATAAAATTCTCGATATCTAAGTCATACATTTCAATATATTCCTGTGGGTCATATTCTATATCTTTTAGTTTCGTTTCCAGCGCGTCATCTATTGCTTCTTCTGACCATTCATAATTGTCTTCATCATCGATAATGTCCTGTTTTTGTTCTTCTAACGCTTCTATTTGGTCTTGAGTATATTCTTCTTCTGCCTCATTTTCCGCGTCTTCTAATTCATAATGTAAATCTCCTATTTCTTCATCTATTGCTTCCAATTGGTCTTCCCATTCTTTGGTGAGATTTTTATCGTCTTCTTCATCTAAATAACTTTCTGGGGATTCCTCTATGTCTTGTCTAATCCAGTCCGATACGTATTCCGCTACCTGCTCCCCATCTATATGGTTACTGTAAAAACTTTCATTAAAACCTTCCAACCCTATATCATCAATCAAATTTCTTACTTGTTCTTCTGCAGCCTCATCTGCTTCATCATCATCCCCAACTGCATACTCCCTTCCATCATATTCAAATATAGGCATCTCCCCATAATGGGTAGAACCGTCATACTTAATATCATATACGGTGGGTTTATTGGCCATTGCCTCGATTAATTCCTCTTCAAGATTATTTAAATCTTGACCATAATCTTGGGCTCTTTCCCCTTCAGGATTCTCAATAACTTCTGGGTCATTTTCCATATCTTGTTGCATGTCCCGTATTTCATTTTCTACTGTCTCTATCGCATCATCCCCATCTTCCCACTCTCCTTCATCAATTAAATATTCCATTAATGCATTAGCACGTATACCTACATAGTCACCATTTTCTGGATTCCATTCCTCATTTTCTTTTCTTATTTCTGCTGCTGCACTTAACCTCATTTCTCTCTCTATTCTTTGTTGTGCCCATTCTTGGTCTCGTGCTTGTCTTTCTAATTCTCTTTGTTTTTCTTCCGCACTAATCCTTGCAATATCTTCTTTATAGGTGAATTCAAAATACTTTTCTATAGTTTCCATTAATGGATGGTCAAAAAGATATTGGATTTTATTTCTATCATGGATTAGACTGTCAGGGGCGTCATAAAAATCTGTTGCACCCTTATAAGTTTTATTAAGAGCTATCTTATATAAAGGATTAGAAGTGGGTAATGTTTTATCTAAAATGTAAAAAAGTTTTCCACTTTGGTTATAATTTGTGAAATGTCCAGCATTATCTTTGGATGCTGTACACCATTTAGTTCCTGCACCATAATAACAGGATGCGTCATGGGATTCGGGTAGTACTACTTTAAAACGGTCATCTTCATATATTACTTTAGATTGTTCATGGGTATCTATTATTCGTTGTCTTTCTTTTAAATTATCTAAAATTTGTTTTAACGCAGTAAGAGATTTATAAGAATATAAATCTTTTCTAGGGAGTTTGTTTTTTTTTCTATCGAATCTTTCCACAACATCGAGAATCATATCTACAGTCATATCATTCTGTCTAGCAGAGTCTTGATATACCTTTGCCATCCATTCTAAATATTTGTGGTTAGAAGATATGGACTCACTCCCTTTTACCATCCTTGCCCACATATCGACAGGTATATTATATTTTTCTTTTACTTTAGAAACTCTACTCTCTATTAATATCATTCTTTACTTTTAATTATAAATATCTATCTTATTTCTCGTTTATGGACTTGTATTTTTAAAAGGACAATATATTTTCTCTTTTTTTTATAAATACTTATAAAAGTAGTATCGTATGAAGAATAACCCCACATATATTATAGGATTTATCATCACTTTGTTTTTTGTGGTGATAATGATGAATTATAAAAATAAAAAAGAAACCCAACACCTCTTTAATAAGACCTATGTAGATTCCTTGAATATATTAATAACCGCCAAAGATTCCATTATTCATAACTTCAACACTTATATTCCTTTTGGTTCACCTTTAGATAGTCTTACTATCAGTAGTGATTTTGGTATTAGGACTCATCCTATTAGTAAACACAAAAAATTTCATGAAGGATTAGATTTAAAAGGATGTTATAGAGATACGGTTTTTTCTACTGCAGCAGGAATTGTGATGGACGCAAGGAGAAAAGGTGGTTATGGTAAATGTGTGGTCATAAATCATAACAACGGTTATCAGACAGTATATGCACATCTCAGTCAAATATTAGTTAAAAAAGGACAACATGTTACAGACAGTACTCCTATAGGAAAAGTGGGGAATACGGGATATAGTACAGGGTGTCATTTACATTATGAAATAATAAAAGAAGGGGAAAAAATTAATCCAGAAGATTTCATTTACATTAAAATAGATAGTTTGTAATATTTATGGGTATAATAAACATATTTTAAAATAAAAAACATGCACGAATTACCAATGAAAGAGACAGAGAACTCTTTAGAAATTACATTATGTGGGAAAGGAAGTTGTAAGTGTCCAGCGGTTGATATTCATACTGACCGTGAGGAGGTTATAATTGGAGGGAAGGAAGAAGGATTTACTACATTCACCAAAGAACAATTTGAATTGTTAGTAACCGAAGTTAAAAATGGTAGATTTGACAAATTCATCAAATAAATATGGGTTGTGGTTGTAAAAAAAAGAAAGGGACGAGTAAATCTAATAGTAAATTAGATAAAAAAGAAATGCAAGCTCTTATAAGAAAAAAAATTACCGAACAAATCAACAAAAACACCAATTTAAATAAAGGGGTATAAAACCCCTTTTATTTCCCCTCACACTATTTATCAGTATGAAGTTAATTCATACCATACACACCCTTGTAGAACAAGAAACTCACCCATTTTGGGTTAAAGAAGCACTTAACAGTTGGGACTGGGACGATATAAAAGACACAGTTAAACTTTTTGGGGGGGATTTACACGAATATTACTTAGCATTAGAGAAGAAAGGGGTAGGAGAACAATTTTTATCTCAAGTACAAAACTGGGACGACGACCCTAGATTCTATATTATGCTTGCGTTAGGAGGAAGAGATAAAATAAAAAGAGGTATGGTAGATACAGATTTATTAACTCATTATATCATTAAGGATATGGTGGAGGAATTAAATAGTGATATTGAGATGAAAGAGGGAAAAATATACCTTACTTTAGATAGGATTGAGAAACCTTATTTTTTTGACATCAATAATACAGGGTATGACCGTCATAGTAGTTGTGAGGAAATGGCTAGACTAATTTTCAACGAGAGTTTAGGGGAATACTGGGAGGATTACGAATGGACCCCCAATATCGAAGAATTAATAATGAATCTTACCCCCAAGAACTATGAATTACTTCTCACTCATATAATAACTAATTTTCAAAACGAGGATATAAAGTGTGAAAGAGAAGAGTTCGAGACTTGGAGGGAAGAAGACGGTATAACAAACGGATTCTTTGTATTGCCTAGTAGATTTAATTCTTTTTTGAAAAGTAAATATGAGTTGGGTGTATTAATAGAATGTTCACCTGACCTAAGTGACTATAAATATGGTTTACAAAACGCATATACGAGAGCTTTTAACGATGGAATTCTAAGTAATTGGTATAAAAGTTACCATGAAGCTTTAGAAGAACTTCTAGGTGAACCTGTTGGTACTACTACCACTTTTGAATATAGAGGAGATAAAAAGATAGAATTACCTGCAGAAATTTATGATGTTACAGATTTAGCCTCTAAAGTTTTCATAGAATTGTCTATGGATGGAGAAGAATTCCAACACTCTGATTTTGCAGAGAATTATAGAGAGTGGGCTCCAAACGGAGGTTTATGTCCCGATGTTGATGAAGAGGAACCAGAAGATGAAGAAGAAGTATGGGAAATGTATAATGACATAGTTATGGACTATTTATAATTAAAAGAAAAAGGATGAATATCAAAAAGATTTATTTAGAGAGTGAGGAATACTATCACGATATAGTACCTAAAAAAACAATTTACTTACACCATACTGCGGGTAGTCATAGACCTGACTGGACAGTATCCAGTTGGGAGAGAGATAAAACTAAAAGTGGGGGGGTGAGACATATTGCCACTGCCTATGTTATAGGAGGTAAATCTACCAGAGATGGAAATACAAAATGGGATGGGACAGTCATAGAATGTCATCCCCCAGAGAAATGGGCACATCATTTAGGAATTAAAGCAAGAAATAATAGAAAATTAAATAAAGAAAGTGTTGGAATAGAAATATGTAATTACGGACCTATTAAAGTGAAGAATGGAGAATATTTTAACTATGTTAATAGTAGGGTACCTAAAGAGGACGTAATTGACTTAGGGTTCGTCTTTAAAGGTTATAGACACTACCACGCATATACGGATGCACAAATAGAATCCACTCGACAATTAATTCACTACTTAAGTGAGAAGTTTGATATAAATGTAGCGAAAGGTATGAAAAGAATCATCAATAAAGCTTTAAAAATACCCGAAGATTTGGATTTGTTAGGTAAACAAAAATGGTTAAATATACAAGGTTATTTGGGAGCTAACGGAAAAAGACTAGCAGAAGATGGTCTAGATGGAAGAAATACCCAATTCGCTATTAAATCTTACAGTCATGATAAGAAAGGAGATGCGTTTGCATTGAATGACCAAGCGTTGATAGGAGCAGAAGGAGTGTGGACCCATACAAATGTAAGGAAAGATAAATATGATTTATCACCCCAACCCAAACTAATTGAAATGTTAAGTGAATTATAAACCTTTAAGGTTTACGCTTAAGGTTTAGTTGTGTATAATTTATAAAAAATACCTTATGAAAATAATCACACACAAATTTAGAAGAAAAGAGAACGATATCGTATATCTCATTAATCTCGTAGACGTGACTGGCCATCCCCTGGAAAGCCTTATAGCAGAGAATAAAGATGAATGTATTACACTTGCGAATGTTCTGGCACTTGAAAATGGGGTCAAAAATGTTTTACATAATCCAGGATTTTCAATATTAACATAATGTCACAAGAATTATTAAATAAAAAAATAGAAAAAGTGATAGACAAATTGAGAATATCACAAGCTGAAAAAGACGAAAAGTCTATTCAACAAAGCATAAACGAGTTAAATAAGTTGTGGTTGGAAAGTAGTGAAGAAATGAAAAAAAATGCTCGTAAAGATGGTTTCGACGTTTAAACCGTCAAAGTTATTTTAAATGGAAAACAAACAAAAACTAAGGCAATTGGTTTCACAAAAAGATAAAATTGCCAAAGAGATTCAAGAAATCCAAAAAGAGTGTTCTCATGATGACCAACACATTAAATTTGTAAGTGATGGTAATAGTAGTGTAGGTAGAACTAGATGGGTATGTAAAACCTGTGATAAAGTTCTTACTATCCCCACCAATAAAGAAATAGAAGAGTGGATGAAAAAATAATCTATAAATAAGTTGGTTATATTTAATATTTTTTTTATTATTGTAATAATATTTATATTAACCCACTAATCAGATTATATGCTCATAGTAAAAGTACAAAAAAATAACATAGAAAAAGCCATCAAACAGATGAGGAGAAAAGTTGTCCAAACACAACTATTTAAAGAATGTAGAAAAAGAAAACAGTTCACAAAACCTTCTATTCTTAGAAGAGAGGAAATCAAGAAAGCAGCTTATGTCCAGCAGAAATTTGGAGATGAAGATTAATAAACATCAAACAAAGTAGGACTTTTAACCTTCGTTATAAAACCTTCCAACGGTTCCGTAAATCTTTCCCCACCATATTTAACACTATCACCGTCTTTATATGACTCAATATCAAATGTTATTGTCTCATCCTTAGCATCTATTTTACGTACCCCAATAGTTCTTTTATTTATATCATCTAGAAGTTGTTCTTTTTTAAATGAATGAACACCCCATCCCTGTTCCTCAAATTTCTCATCGTGTAAAAATAATCTTACTTTGTCGATAAACTCCTTTCTACCTTCATAGTCTACATCCTCTATTTTTTCAAATAACCTATCGAACACATACTCCACCTCTTCTTCTGTGCCGTCTGCCCAATCATATGAATCATAAAAAATATCACTTAATTCATTGGGTATAGAATTAATAGGTTGAGTGAATAAATTATCTAATGTCTCACCTTTCTTTAAATAAGTTTTAACCAAATATAACAAAGGTTCCCACCCGATGTGTATTCGTACATCACCACCAACATGGTCGTAATCCAGAAAAATTTCATTTTTAAAATATTCGGTCATCTGGTTAGCTCGTTCCTTAGCGATACCTTTACCTACCTCATATAATAGGTCACCGTTATAATAGTCCCATTCGTTGGGAAAATACAACTCAAAGAAGTCAGCTATTTCCCCCTCCTCAAAGGAGTGACACTCTTTAGTTAGAGGCATATTAGTACCCTTTAGTGTATTCATGAGGGGTATAAGTTTTTTCATTTGCTTATCATTAAACCAACAAGATATATAATTTAATTCATCCTCATCTAATTCATCATAGGGTTCGTCATAATAGAGGTCATGTGCCAAATCATAATAATATTCACCATCTCCTACTTCTAAAATATTAGTTAACCAGTCTTCTTTGGATAGATACACATTAATCCCATCAGAAGTGAGTTCTATTTCGTTTTCCCCTCCAGAAGTATAATATGAGTCTTCATACCTATCGAATTCACCATAATACTCTTCTAAATCTTCAGGGTCTGCTTTATTTATATTAATGTTGTATATAAGTTCACCTAATTTACTATGTTCTTTACCCTCTAACTTACTGTCTTCAGTAAAACCCATATTAAATTTGATGAGTTGAGGTAAAGAATAATTTAATTTAAAAAATTTTTGTAGTTCCATTTCTTCACTTAAAATTTCATAAAGGTCCTCCACAGACCCATTTGTGTTCACGCCGATTCTCCTGCTAGTAGGTTCCATTAGTAAAGGTATTTTCCCTTCGTCTATTATAAGAAATTGTGAAGCATGGTGAGAAGGTTTAAGGACTTTATTTTTAAACTCAACAATATAAGGAGTACCCCTATATACCTTCTCTGTGAGCCAGTGATTGTGGCTATGACAATATTCCGTATTGGGTATATTACAGATATCACTAGACTTAAGAGGAACATATACTCGATAGTCTTCATTATCTAATACCACTTTCTTAGGTATATCTTTTGTAGGTTCTTTTTGTTCTTGTAACCTTCTTAATTCCTGTTCTTCTTCCCAACCACCTCTTCTATACCCAGGATTCATAATCCAATCATCTTTTCCAGATACTATAAAAGTGTCTGAGTAGAGCGCTCGGTCCTCTAAATTTTTTTGGGTTACTTTATATACTGTAGTATCATCATCAGGACCCTCCCAATTTTGGGGTTGCCGATGAATAACAGCAGTAACAATATAAGGTAGATATAATTGGGTAGATTCAGGTCGTGTTGTACGCCAGGGTATAGCGGGAAATGTGTTTTTATCGATAGAAATGAGTAAAACCTCATCTCCTATATCTAGAGGAATATTTTTTTTTGGACCTTTAGCTTCATGTAATGAATCTCTACCGTATCTTTCAGTAATATCTTTTAAAAGAATGGTATATAATTCTTCACCCTCTTCATCTGTTAACCCCTGTCTCTTTTTAGTATTTTCTACAGAGTTACGAATTACCTCTTCAAAGGACCTATTTTGTTTTCTTCGTCTGGCATTAAGGCCAGAGGTCTGTGCGTCAATTTCATGGTCTTGGGTGTAGTAGGGCAAACCGTCTAAATCTTTATTTACATTTGTGGGGGAAGTCCCCATAACCTCCTGTTCCCCATGTCTTATCTCATGCCTAATATATTCAGTTAAATAGTTTTCTATGTGGTCGTAACTTTCAGGTTCCATTAAAGGATTAATAATTAAACCAATCTCGATAGTGTCCTCACCCTCAATATAAAAAGCTTCTAAATGAAACTCATCTTTAATATCTTCATCTCTACTGATAGTCAATTCTACTGTAAACATAAAATTATCTATGGGGTATATAGTTTCATCTGGACGTAAGTCTTCGGGGAGATAATAAGTGTTTACATTAGGGTCATTTACAGTTTGATGGATAAGTTTCATTACATCATCTACCATTATCAAAGTTTCTTTATAGAAATTTCTTTCTTCATTTAAATTTTGGTCAGTAGTGTCTAGAGATTTTAATTTACCTCCTAATTTTTTTATAATATGGTTAAATATATTTTTAAAACCTATTAAACCCACACCAAACAATACACTCTTAAGGTATCCAGTTGGTGAACCAGGATTTATGAGGCCTTTATCCATTAAAAATAATAACCCATCTAGGATGGGGAATGCTAAGAAAGTAAAAGATACAATATCCACTAAAGAATTAGTTGTATACCCTATCGACTCCCCTATTTTTAAGGCTATATTTTCTACCGATTTAAGAAAATCTACTACCATCGATAAACCTTTATTTAATCCCTTTTCCTGGATGATAGTGAGAAGTTTTTGAATTTTCTCCTTATGTTTGTTTGTTAGAATCCATATTGCCGTAATATAAAGAAGAATGATGTCTTGTTCCCCCAGTTCAGGCATAGAACCAGACACCAATTCCTTAACTGCTGGTAACAGTGCAGTAATGCCTGTACCAAACGTGAAGGTTCCGTCTATTATCCCACCTAAATCAACTAAGGTTTTCTTCACCAGAGAGTCATTTTTCTCTATTCTTTCTAAAATAAGACCTTTTTGATGAAGGCTATCAATTAAACTAATATTCATTTAATTACTTTTATTAATAAATATAATCTTAAAACTATTTATGTGTATGGAATTAAAGGTTGGAAAATATAATTTACCCCTAGAGGTTATGGATACCCCAAATAAAAGAAGGAGGGGGATGATGTGGAGAGAAAAGTTAGATGGGGGAATGTTATTTTTATTCCCCAATACCCAAGAACTATCTTTTTGGATGAAAAATTGTAAAATTCCTCTCGACATTATTATGGTAAGTGATAATGTGGTTACAACGGTACATAAAAATTGCCTACCATGTACTACCCCAGAATGTAAACATTATAAGGGTATTGGGAATAAAGTATTAGAATTAAATGGGGGAATGGCACATAAGTTAGGGATAAAACCAACCACCATATTAGATATTAGGTAAGTCTGAAGTACTTTTCTTCATAGCTTTACTGAGGTTAGATATTAAATCATGAGCTTCACCCACTCTTTTCATCGCACTCACCACTTCAGTTTTCCCGACGAAAGGAATTAAACTTATTACATTTTCTACATTATCTAAGATTTTAGGTAATTCATCTGCCATTCCTTGTTGTAATAATTGTTCTCCAGCGAAAGCACCCACATCCGTTAGAGCGGTAGGGTCAGGGATTAACTGAACTAAACGAGAACTTAAATCTATTAAATCCTCACTTACACCATACATTTCATCTTCTATATCACGAATTAATTCACTCGTAGGATTTCTTTTAAAGTCATTCATTGCTTTTTCTAAAGAGCGTGACCCACTTTTTATTTCAAATACATTCTTTGCAATTATACCTAACATGACGGGCATCCCTATCACCCCTGTAGCACCGATGCCGGCAGCAGTTAAGTCACCTAAAGTGTCCCCAATCATACTTATTTCTACTAATTTAGTTTTTAAGGTAGAATAGATTTCATTTACTTTATTTTGTTGTATTTTTTCTTTTAGGGTATTCACCATTTCTTTTTGTACCCACTTAACAAATTCCACATATCTTGTAGGTTTACTACCTGTTTTTCTCTTCCAGGACCCGTCTGGATTTCTAGTTGCTCGACTAAAAAAATTAAGACCACTAATATTGGTTATACATTTATGTCCTCCACTATTAGCTTGGATTACATCCCAAGCAGAGACTGTGATAGTATCTAAAATTTGTTTTTGTTGTTCACTTAACTCTCCCCACGGGCTATCAATTATATTAACTACCTCACTATAATAGGGAGAGTCTGGGGTAGGCATATGGTTAAGTTTATCTTTATAAAGAGCAAATAAATCTGAAGTCTTAAACCCAATACTGTCTTGAGTTGCTTTAGTTTCACCTATTCTCTTGATGACAGATACAGGTATTTGGTGTTGTTTAAGTTGAGGTTCAATCTTAGATAATACTTCTTGTGCGATATCCCCTAAATTAATTCCTTTAAGAGCTCTATCTTCTTTAAATGGATTACATGACGCTTGTACCAAACCCATGGGCCATGCAATTACTAAAAAATCTGCATCGGGATGAATTTTAAATGGAGTGTAACGGTCATAAGAACCTGGTTTGAATAAGCTTCCCCCACCATATTGTACAATAATATTACCATCTAAAGTTAGATTGTTACTTTCTTCTTGTGATTTAATATATTTTTGTTGATTTATAGCCATTCTTTCAGGACTAGCAAAATTCTCATCACCTGCTATTCTATTAATATTGTGAAAAATATTCATTAAAGAAGGTGAGGAATTCTTCACCAACTCCTCTAAAAAACCTTGTTTATTTTTATAAGCTAATAGGAGTTTGTTGGTTAATAATGCTAACATCCATTTATTACTAGGAACGGTCCCGTTTGCATCAAATTTTTTAATATAGTTCATTACATCATCTGGTGTGAGACCATGTTTCGCATAATCCGCACTATCTACAGTGGATATTCTCATTACATCATCAGTAGTGAAAATATCATGGGGACTTACGACTTGAGAAAGAGTCTCAACATTAGAACGGGCTCCTCTAAATTGTGTTGAAGTATCCCCCTCAACCCCTGATTGACTATCATGATGGTCAGTATGGATAGTAAACATTGGTTTACCATGGGCAAAATCAACCAATACCTGCATGGTATCTCCTTCAGCTTTTGGTTTCGATACAGAAAATTCTTTATCCCCATATTGGATAACGTGAGTATCTACCACATTTATACCATACTTTTCTAAGTATTCTTTCATAGCGATTGCAGATACTACACCATCTAAATCTTGGTGAAAATAAATCTCAGCTTTAGGATATCTTTTAGCTATTTTATTAATATCCTGTATACCACTTTCTTTGATTATTCTTTTCATATAATATAAATAGTATTAGTAGTCACAATTGGAAAATAAACGAGATTCTTTTATTCTTCTATTGCCTACTCCCAAAGGAAGTTTCCAAGATTTAATTTTTTTAGCTGCTTCATCAAATTTACCATATTTGACATCTTGAATCCATGCACTTAATCTAATACCAGGGTTATTTCTACTTCCTTCACAACCCGCATTAAAGGCTAAAGAAACCATTGCATCGTACTGACATTGGTTTAATTTAGCACCAGGTAAATCATTTGCACTCCAAACCTTTACTATTCTATTAATACAACCTTCAAACCCACGTAAGTCTTCTTTTAAATACTGTATGGCCTCTTCTTGAGTTATAACCTTCCCTTCGGTAGCATGTTTACCAGTGTGACCATAACCTATGGTTAATGTACCTTTAGGTGTACCATTTTTATACCTACTACTCTCATATTTTATAGGTGGGTCATTATAATAGCCGTCATCATAGGTGTATAGTACAGGTTCACCACCCACCCCTTCATCGTCTGTTAAGAAAGTAATAAGTTTTTTCGATGAAGAATTTGGAGTCTGGTTTATGCCTTCTTCTTCGAGGAGATATGATAATTGATTAATTAATTTCATATCGATAAATACTTTCACATGTTATAATGATTATTTTTCTATCTCTCTTTTCAGATACCAAAGAGCTTTTTCTAAATCTTGTTTAACCTCATCTTTTTTTCCTGACCTCGAAATATATTTAATTACATTTCCCAGGTTAAAATTTAAATTCCACGCTTCAATTACTTTAATGGCTTCATAAGGGTTATCTTTACCCCCATAGTGTTTAGGGTGATTCACCCAATTACTTTGTGGTTTTTTCATCATCATTAGCGATAGGCATTAAAACATCTTTATATTCTTTTTCTAAATCTCCTATTAAAGATAGTACTCTATTGGTTAAGTCTTCTACCTTTTTAACGTCTGTTTTAAGAACACTAATTAACTCTACCTTAGTTTCTATATCTCCAGGTAATACTAATACCTTATAACCGAATTGGTCAGAGAGACCCTTAGCAAAAGCTTGGAGTTCTTCTTGAGGAGGGACCCTTAATAATTGAACCACTAGGATGGGTTCATATTTTTCATTTAATAAATCTTCTAGTTTAGACAATAGTTTTTTTTCTTCCATTTTTTTCTTTTAGTATTAATTGGGCTATCTTATCCCATTTTTCTGGTAAATTTAATTTATCCTCTAATAATACATCAACTATCGTGGAAGATAAAGCGTCTGAAGTAATAAGGGAATCTGCACCTAGGACATACGTTTCTAAACCTAATAACCCACTTTCTTCATATATGTTAATAATATTATCTTTATTTAACCTTCTTTTGTGAAATGACATATTTTTTTTCAGATTTTATTTGTATTACCAAAATAATTTATTATATTTGTACTGTAATCATATAAATAAACTTTAATAAAATAAATAAAAATGATAGAAAAAATTATGGAACCCTTAACACAAACTTACATCGAAACAGTAGCCCCTTCAGTTTATGCTACATCACCCTCAACCAATGTATCGGATAAATACAGTTTTATTCCCACCACACAAATAATGACTGACCTAGGACAAGAAGGTTGGCAAGTATATGACGCAAGTCAACGAAACTCTAGAACAGGACAAGGCATGTTTACAAAACATATGCTTAGATTTAGAAATGATAATATTCCTATGATAGATGGGATAGTTCCCGAAATTGTTTTAACCAATTCACATGATGGGAGAAACGCTTTTAATTTACACGCAGGTCTTTTTAGACTAGTATGTTCTAATGGTTTGGTTATTGCAGACCAAACATTTGAAAAAGTAAAAATTAAACACCAATGGTACAATTTAAATGATGTTCAAAAGATTACAGATAAAGTCGTGACTTCAATCCCTACTATTATGAATTGTGTAGATGATTTTAAAAATACTACTTTGAGTGATATAGCAAAAAAAGATTTTGCGAAGAAAGCGATTCTAACACGATGGAAAGAAGGTCAAGAATATCTTCCTCTTGCGGAAATATTAAAACCAATGAGAGGTGCGGACCAAGGAGATAAACTGTGGGAAGTATTTAATATCGTTCAGGAGAAAATCATTAGAGGTGGAATAACATACTACTTGACTTCTGGGAGACAACAAACTGTGAGAGAACTTACTAATATCGACCAACGATTAAATGTGAACAAGAAATTGTGGACATTAGCTGAAGAATATGTATCGTAAAAAATTGAAACCTCAATAAAAAGAAAAAACCCTCCTAAAGAGGGTTTTTTTCATTTAGACATTTTATTTTTTGTCTAGGATTTTTAATAATAGGATAACCGCAATTAACCCTACAAATCCTGAGTTGCCTAAGGAATCTATAAGAGTAGTTACATTACCTACCACATCCATACCGAATACAGGTCCGCCGAACAATACTTGAACTAAAACCCCTACCGATAAGAAAGTGATTAATAAATCAGATACTCCAGTAAAAAATCCTTTAATCATACTAAAAATATTTTCCATTTTTATATTTTTTTAAAGGTTTAGGTACATACACGTGCTTTGTACAATTGTTTAGGAATTTATCATTCCTTTCACTACCCAAATAATTAAGGAGAAATGTTTAAAAATTTAATATTGTGATGATATTTTTTTTATCGTAAATATCCTAAAAAAACACTAAAATTTAGTTGTAAGATAATGAACCCCTAATTTTTTTTTAAAGATTTTAAAAAAACTGGAAGGAAAAGGGGGTGTTTTACGATAAAAAAGAGGGTTGGTTTTATGATTTTTTTTATTTATATTTAGTGCATGACTAAAAAAACTAACACATGGAATCTTATTTTTAAACAAAAAAAAGAAGAATTTGAACTCTTATCTCACTTTAATCACAATAAAGTAGTAGAGAAAAATGAAGAATATGAAGAAGAAGTATTTGATGTAGAGGAAAATTGTATTATTACTCGGCCCGTATCAGTAAATTGGAGCGAAAAAACTATCACCCCTTATATAAATATGAAAGATTCGAATGGGATAAAACACGTTGAGGTGGGATATTTTACCCCTAGAGGTCCTGTATGTGTAGTAGGAGAAAAAGAATGGTTAGATAAATCTGTAGATATTCTTCATACAGCAGTAGTGAGAAGAATTACTGTAGTATTAGAAAAAAATGAAGATAAAGTTAAATTATCTATGTTTAATTTTTGTAAATCTAGACAAGCGGGTCATCGATATTTTCGGAAACAAAGTGATGATATTCATATAACCTTTAATTTAAAAAGTAAAAACTTTTATGTAACGACATCCATTTTCAATAATAGAAAGAAAAGAACCTCGACTACTAAAAATGATTTTTCCAAAATCATTAGTAGAATTTATCCTATGAGATTTATAAATCCCTTCGTTAGTATTATACATCCAGATAGGAAACAAATCATGTCTCAGAACCCCCCTCAAGTTTCACCCTTAAAATTTTTGGAAGAGTTGATAAAGGAATTAGATGTGGACATTAATTTACCAGAGAATAACCCATTGTCCCCAGGAGAACTCTTAGGCGATATTATTATGAAATGGTTTATCAAAGTATGGGGCATTAAAACATCTAACAATTACACTTATTATTTATTAAAACATTATCCTGGTATTAAAAAACTAAGAAAATATAAAATGAATTTGATTCATACTATATTAAATGAAAGAGGGTTAAAGGGTAAATTTTATAATAGATTATTAAATGTAGAACCTGAGTGTAATGTGACTGACCTTCACTTTTTAAAATACATGTTAGGGGATAACTATGTAAAACAAATTCATCCACACTTATTGGGGAGTAGTAGAAATTTTGAAGATACCAAATATACCCATCCCGATAATCTTATTACTCACATAGGATATTCTCCAGGGTTAACTAAATATGAAAAGAAAAACATAATTAGTATCTACAATACTTGTTCTAATCCTGAATTGATTGGAGGATTGATAGATTTACTTATGGACCATTTTAAAATTAAGTATAAATTATTAGGGTATGGGGTGAATAAAAAGATAAAAGCTAAAACTTTAGATAAATTTAATGATGAACATAGTGAATGGTCTAATTTAATACACGCATGTGAAAGAACTACTAAGGTTAACTATATATACCCTTCTCCTTTTTTACAACACATGGAAAAACCTATCCAACTAGAGGGGGTAAAATATTTCGTTAAAGTGTTAAAAAACGATAACGATTATTTTAAAGAAGGTCAGATACAACATCACTGTGTGAGGTCCTATTTAGATAGGTACAAGAGTATAATTATTTCGGTAAGAAAATATCATGACAATGGAAATGAAAGAATGACTTGTGAATTTTTAACTAACTCAGAAATTAGTGAACCTAATTTAGGGAAGGATTATTCTAATACTCCTACGTTGGTACAAACAAGAATGAAATATAATACCAATCCTGAAGGCAATTGGGAAATAATTAAAAAAATATTAAGAAAAGAGTTTTTAGATTATGTGTGTAAACCTAGAAATAATACACGCCCTTATATTAAAATTACTAATAACATAACTCATCATATAGAGATTTTAAAATATAATTCTGAAAATGATAGATATCTTAATGATACGGATATGATAGAGGATATTTCCCCTACCATTTCTCCACCTACAATAACCCTTAATTATCAAAATTCCATAAGAGATGATTTACCTTTTTGAGAATATTACTTATCTTTTCTTAAAATAAATTTATCATAATATATAATATGAAAGTAAAATTAGAATACATTTGGTTGGACGGTAATGAACCAACCCAGAAATTAAGAAGTAAGACAAAGGTTTGGGAATATGACCCTATGAGTAACCCTAAAATGCAGACTAAAAGAATAATGGCCTATAATGGTAGAGTCATTCCTTGTGCAGATGAACTTCCTATCTGGAGTTTTGATGGTTCCTCCACTAATCAAGCGAGTGGCAATAAGTCGGATTGTATATTAAAACCAGTTCATGTGATAATGGACCCTCAGAGATTAGACGGTTATCTGGTGATGTGTGAGGTATTAACAGCGGAGAACACCCCTCACCACTCTAATAGGAGACATTCTTTAGTAAACGATGACCAATATTGGTTTGGTTTTGAACAAGAATATATTTTAACTAAAAATCTTAAACCTTTAGGGTTCCCTATGGAGGGTTATCCTAAACCACAAGGTGATTATTATTGTGGGATTGGTTCGGAGAATGTAGTAGGGCGTGATATTGTAGAAGAACATTTACAAGTATGTTTAGAAGCTAATCTTAACATTACTGGCACCAACGCAGAAGTAATGGTAGGGCAATGGGAATACCAGATTTTTGGTGAAGGAGCTAAAAAAGCAAGTGACGAGTTATGGTTATCACGTTTCTTACTTATTAGATTAACTGAAAAATATGATTTGAAAGTAGATTTTAATCCTAAACCAGTTGAAGGAGATTGGAACGGTTCAGGTCTTCATGTTAATTTTTCTAGTGATTTAACACGAGAAGTGGGAGGAGAAGAAATGTTTGTCTCCATTTGTGAAGAATTAGGTAAAAATCACAGAGAACATATAGAAGTGTACGGGGAAGAAAACGATAAGCGATTAACAGGATTACATGAAACTCAACATATAAATAACTTTAGTTATGGGGTGAGTGATAGAGGTGCATCCATACGTATACCTATATCTACGGTGGAAGATGGATGGAAAGGTTATTTAGAAGATAGGAGACCTGCGAGTAATGCGGACCCTTACCTGTTAACGGGGAGAATTTACAATACTTTACTCACAGCAGAAAATAAATTTAGGACAATAGAAGTGTAAAAAATGAAATTAACATTATTTAGTCAATGGGAGTGTAAAACTTGTTTAGTAATGAAAGAAACTTTGGAAAAAGAAGAGATGAAGTATAAAGTTATAGAAGTACTAGAACATAAAGAATTGTGGGAAGGAATTAGGAAACAACAACTTCAATTAGACCCTACTGGTATAATGTATACACCTACTGTATTAGTAGAGAGTAAAGGCATAGGGGTTTATATTTCAGCAGGTCGAGATTTTGATACAGTCGAAGAGGCATTAGATAAAATAAGAGAATATTTATAATTATGGAAGTAAACGATAGTACTTTAGAAAAAACCTTAAAAGATAATAAAGTAGTTTTATTAGATTTTTGGGCAGAATGGTGTGGTCCCTGTAGAATGCTAAGTCCTACTATTCAAGCATTAGAAACGGAATTTAAGGATAAAGTGGTAATAGGAAAATTAAATATTACCGAGAACCCTACTTCCTCTACTAAATACGGTGTAAGGAGTATACCTACCGTCATTATTTATAAAAATGGAAAAGAGATGGAGAGATTAGTGGGGATAAGAGAGAAATCTTTTTATGAAGATAAAATTAATTATTATTTAAATTAAAATGAAAACATTATTAATATATTCAGAGGATGGTTGTCCTTGGTGCACCAAAATGAAAGGGTTGCTGGATGAAAGTAACATTAAGTTTTTAGTAAGAGATATTGAAAGATATGATAAAGAATGGGAACGGGTAAGTGAAGAAGCTAAAACTGAATACATACCTACTGTGTGCATCGTAGACCATGATGAAAAAACTAAAACTTATTTAACACCTGATGTAGATTTCGAGGAAATTGAAGAAGGTGTAGAAAAAATTAAAATATTGATGACATAATGGGATTAGATATTTCATATTATAGTGATGTAAAACGAATTCCCGACCAGGAAGTTCCAGAAGGTGTAGAACCGTGGAATGCCGCTTATGACGAATGGGAAGAGAAGAGGGGAAGAGACACTTCCTTATATTATATTAGACCAGACCATTCTTATTTTGATGGACATTTACAAGGGTTAGAACCTGGATGGTATGAAGTTCCTGCTGTAAGTGAAAATTACTTCAGAGGAGGAAGTTACAGTGGGTATAATACCTGGAGAAATGACCTTGCCCTAGCAGCGGGTTATAAAGGAGGTGCAGACGGAGCGTGGAATCTTCATCATATGTTATATGAACCAGATAGTCCTTTATTTTTAGAACTCATTAATTTTTCGGATTCCGACGGTGTTATAGGTCCTATTATAAGTAAAAAACTTTATAATGATTTTGTTCGACATGAAAAAGATATCTTAAAAAAGGTGGACGATTGGTATTTAAAAATGGACCCAGACAAAGAATATAATACAGATGATGTACAGTATTTTATGATGAAGTATAACCAATGGAAAGAAGCGTTTAAAGAGGCTTCTAATAATGGTTTTGTTTCTTTTCATTAAGATTTGTCTTTCTCTTTTATTTTTCTTATTTTTGTGTCAAATAAAAAACGATGGTAGAACAAAACCCAATCCTGGAACAAATTACTGAATTAAATCCCGAAGCTATTGTATTAGATGGTTTAGATAATGCAATAATAGGTATAGGGCATTCTAAAGATTTAGAACCTAGATTAATCTATTCAATTACAAATATTATATCCATTCTGATGAACCGTGATAAAATGACTTTCCTAGAAGCACAGGAATTTTATGACTATAATATTGTGGATGGTTATTTTGGAAACCACGGACCTATATTTTTAGACTCACATAATAAGGATTAAAAAATTCAAATTAATACGGGAGAAATTTTTTTCTTAGTAAATTTTTCGTATATTTGTACTACAGTAATTAACTCACTAAATTATAATACAAATGGCTTATACCAATTTTAATAGACACGAATCAATGTCGAAAGAAGTTTTCGAACAAATAGGGAGTCTACTTCATAAAGACTTATATGAATATGAAATTACAACAGAACAGAGAAGGTCAGTAACCAATGAACTTTTTGGGTTATATGATGGTTATCTTTATGAGAGTTTACTGAGAGAGGCCGATAACTTACCTGAACCAGTAAGAAGAAAAATTAAAGAGGTATGGTACGCATGTAGTCTTTACCCGAAATCTACCACACAAGTTTTTTAAAAAAAATCCCCTTTAGGGGTTGACAGACAGAAATTTTTTTATATACTTGAAGAACATTAGTGACTTTTACTATTTAATTCACTACTTATAATACTATTTAAAATTTACTTTAATCCTAGAAACTATGAATTTAAGAGACGCACTTCAGACACAAGACACCGTAACCGAGAATGGAATGACAACTAATTCTTCTTCTTTAAATCACTGTGTAGACCTATTCTTTCAGATAGGTGCGATGAGAGGTATGGACAAGAAAAGACTTGTTTCTAAATTCTCCAAGGCGTATAACGAAGACGCTCTAGTAGCCATGAGAATTTTATTCTGGGCACGAGACGTAAGAGGGGGTGCGGGTGAAAGACAAATTTTTAGAGATTTACTAGGTTGGTTATGTGAAAACCACAGTGACGTACTTACCAAGAATATTCATTTAATTAGTGAATATGGTAGATGGGATGACATTTTGACACTCATGAATAGTAAAAACTGTTGGTTAGAACCGTTAGCTTTAATCAAAACTGCGTTAGAAAACAAAGATGGGTTATGTGCAAAGTGGATGCCTAGAAAAGGAGTTAAAGCAAATACTATTAGAAAGTATATGAAAATGACTCCTAAAGAGTACCGAAAAACTTTAGTAGGATTAACTAATGTGGTGGAAACCAGTATGTGTTCTAAGGAATGGGAGAATATTAACTATTCTAAATTACCATCCTTGGCATCATCTAGGTACCAACAAGCATTTCACAAAAATGATGGTGAAAGATATCGTGAGTACGTAGAGTCTTTGAAGAAAGGTACTACCAAAATTAACGCGGGAGCGGTATACCCTTACGACATCACTAAATCTGTTAAGTTCGGTGACGCGGAAGTTGCGAGTGAACAGTGGAAAGTTTTACCTAATTACATGGAAGGTTCTGAAGAAAGAATTCTCCCCGTAGTAGATGTTTCAGGTTCAATGAGTTGTCCCGCGGGAAATAATCCTAACCTTACTTGTATGGATGTTGCAGTCTCATTAGGTTTATACATTTCGGAAAGAAACGTAGGTCCTTTCCAAGACACGTTCGTAACGTTCTCGGCAAGACCAAAACTTCAAGTACTTAATGGTAACCTAAGGGAGAGATTGAGTCAACTATACCGAGCGGAATGGGAGATGAATACGAACATACAAGCAACCTTCAAACTTATTCTAGACCAAGCGGTTAAACATCAAGTCTCTCAGGATGATATGCCTACCAAGGTTCTTATCCTATCAGATATGGAATTTGACCAAGCGACAGGTAAGTCATGGAGTTATAATGAGGTACCTCAGTGGAATCCTACCGCTCAACAAATGATTAAAGGAATGTATCAAGAGGCTGGATATGAAATGCCAGATATCGTTTACTGGAACTTAAATGCCAGAAATGATAATTTCCCAACTTCAGTTAATGAAATGGGGACAGCATTAGTATCTGGTTTCTCTCCTTCAATCATGAAAAGTATTTTAACATGTGAGGAATTTACTCCTTACAAAATGATGATGGAGACTATCGACTCACCTCGATACGAACCAATCAGGGTCTGATGGGTAGACCAAAGAATCTCTTCGGCAAAATTTAACTATAAATCAAAACCAGAGAGAGAGGTGGAAGTTACTCCCCACCTTGTTGAATAACAAAAAAAGGGGTATTTAGTCTCAGGAGTCCTAAGTAAAAAAAGAGTCCACACTTGATTCTGACTACCCAGAAGATTTAAAAATTCTCGTGACTTTGTCACGTTTATATAGAAAGGAAGGCTACAGCAATCTTTAATTGTAACCAAATCAAACAACGACCCCCTTCCTGAATTTATTAAAACCCCAGTGACGACTGGGGTTTTTTTATTTGGTGGTTTAAAATATTTTTCTTATATTTGTATTATGAATGAAATAGAAATAATAGGAACTTTTGTTAAAGTAAGAATCGGAAACGAACTTTACGTTTATTTTGGGGGAAGTCTTTTATATAAAAGATGGATTAACCAAGGATATGGAAAAGTTTTTCACCGGTAAAATTATAAATTATATGTGTAATATGACATTGACAAAAAGACAACTAAATAAAAGATTAAGTGAAGAAGTTTTAAAGGGTAGAGATTTTCCTGGACAAACTCTCCAGGGTCTAGAAATTAGAGTTATGAGAGCTAGACCATTAGGTGCTCATCAATCGTGGAGACACGGTGGGACAAATGTAACTGGGGTTCATATTCGAATTAAAGGGAAGGTACTCTCCAGTAAAAAGGAGATGCTACCCCTAACTCGATACGGTTCCAAAGCTATCCGTAACTATTTACGTATCAGTGAAGATAGTGTTAATAAAGTAATTGGTAGTTGGGTAAAACTATGGGGATTTACCTCTAATATTTATGTAGAAAATATGACTATAGTTTATGAATCAGATAAAATTTAAATAAAATTTAAATAAAATTTAAATAAAATGGAAGGTATATTTTGGAAAGATGGTTTTGAAGGAAACGCTAAAGGTGGTCTAATGTTTAGAGCATTTGACTTAAATAAATTTATTGATAAGGTTCAAGAAGAACACGGTGAAGAGGTTGTGGGAATTGTATTTGATGATTCTAATAATGTAGAATTAATTATAAAAGTAAAAGACAATGAGTAAACAAGAAGAAATAGGGTTAGATATACTAAAAGATAAAGGACTTAACGGAATCCCTTATCTTAAGTTGGTGGAAATACGACCTAGTGGGGAGATGTATGACTTAATTAAGAAAGCGGAAGATTTAGGGTATTTACCTCAAGATACGGTACAAATTAAAAAAATAACCTGGTTACCTTATGGGGACCATGGTTGGGGAAATGGGTATGTATCCATTCCAGAAGGACATTTAATGTATGGTTTAGGGTACGATACTTTAATGGAGGAAAGAGGGGTAGATGCGTCAGGTGGTTTAACTTATGCTGAAGAAGAAGACAGTGGATGGGTAATAGGGTTTGATACTGCTCATAGTTTTAATAAACTCCAAATCCATGATGAAGATTTTGTTAAAAGGGAAACTATGGAATTGTTACTTCAGGTTTTTACCGAGTCTTAAGGTAATTCGTAATTAACTGGACCATCCCAATATCAAAATATCGTGAATCAAATTCAGCTACAATATCACTTATTTCATCAGTTTCATAATATACCATATAACGAGGATAATCAAAACCATCAGTATATTCAATAACTAATTCCCCATCTTTATAGTCGGTTCTACTAATTTCATCAATACTGAACTCTCTTAATAGTTTTTTAATCCTATTTCTCATTTTTATTTCTCGTAACTATATGGAGGTTTATCTTCCAGAGCTTGTGGATTTTTACCGGTTTTTTTGTAATAGATGGCTGCATATTTAAAATCCTCAAATGTCTTATATTTTGATTGTATACCTTTCTTATTAGAATCCCAAGCTTGTCTTATAGTTGGTTTAGGTTTCGGTTTTTCTTCTTTAGGTTTAGAAGACCCTGAAGTCTTAGCACCAGTACTTTCACCATCAGCATTTTTATTTGGAAATTTGGCCAAGGCTCTTGCCGCAACCGCATCAGGAAGTTCTCCTCCCCCACCTCCAGTAGGTAACCCCAAAACTGCACTTGTCGCATCTGCACAGTTGTTATAAGCTATGTGATAACCATTAGGGTCACAAAAGTTAGGCATCGAAGGTATATTGACATCTGCAGCTTCTATTTTAAACCCAGGCCACTTCCCATGTTTTTTATTTCTAAACTTAGGTTGGACTTTAAAATAATACTCCATTTGTGCCTTAGTTAGATATATGTAATAATTTCCTTCTGCACCTTTACCACATTTTTTATCATCGGGTTTACATCCAGTAAAGGACCCGGTAAATGTATGAGATTTAGCATTGCCCATTCGTTGTGCTCCACTACCACCAGGACCCCAGTCAGTCCAGTACTGTGAACTATTGTAACCTTTTAATCTTGCATCATCTGGTTTCACACCAATATGACCACTTACAGGAAACGTTTTACCAGGTTTTAGTCCACTTGGGATACCCCACGAATTATTACTCAGCATTTTACCAGGTGAATAATAACGTAAATTAAATCTATATAATTTTTTCTTCTGGTCAGGTCTTAATTTATTATAATTATTTTTAGCTTTTGGTGCACTAGCATTTAATCCTTTGTACAATTTTAATAATCCAGGTAGTAAGTCTGTTCCACAAAGTATTTTAGTTAAAGCTGGAAGTGCAGGTGCTACTAATATAGCTCCTGCGACCATTGCAGCATCTCTAGCTTTTTTCTTACTACCTATTATTGGTAAAAAATCTGGAAGTTTACCCTCTTTTCCCTGTGCCCAGTCAACTGTACTATCAATAGCATCCTCCGTATACTTAACAACGGCTTTACCACCCTCAACTGCCTGCTTACCTAAATATTCTAAACCATCAGCAGTCGTATTAACTACATCACTAATAGTATTCACTGTTGAGTTATAACCACTTTTAACCGCACTAACTATACTAGCCTCATTAAGTTGTTCACTAGTTGGTTGTCCTACTTTATAAGACATTATTTTAATGATTAACTCTTGTTCCTTTAAAATTTCTTTTTTGGTTTTTTTATCCATGATAATTTGTTTTATTAATAAATATTACTTAATTTTGAAATGTGAACGAAATACTATACATAGCTTCCCTTATTATTTTCTTAATTGGAATTTCAGGTTCTATAGTACCAGGAATACCTGGTCCATTTATTAGTTATTTGGGGGTAGTTTTACTATATGGGGCCACTAATTTACCCATAAGTAGTTCCATGATATGGGTGTTGGGTTTCTTTATGGCACTATCTACTGCCGGTGATTATATATTACAAATATTAGGGGTAAAAAAATTAGGGGGAGGAAAAAATGCAATTCGAGGTACTATGATTGGTACAATACTCGGTTTGTTTGTACCCCCCGTTGGAATAATATTAGGTGCTTTGATAGGTGCCTTTATAGGTGCTAGAAGTGAAACCGATTCCGATTCAGAAGCACTGAAAATTACATTAGGTGCATTTATTGGTTTTATATTAGGTACTTTAATAAAATTAGTATATTGTATTTATGTTATTTATTATATCATAACCCTCTTATAGATTTGGTAAAAAGCCTGCCCACTAAACTACCTTAAAAAAAAATACCCACTTTAGTGGGTATTGTCACATTACAATTAAGTTAAATTATTCACTCACTTCTTCTGGTGTAGACACTTCTACAGAATCTGTAACTGGGGTAGAGACTTCAGTAGCGTCTACTTCCTCAGTAGTAGTTGCTTCTGATGTTGCATCATCCGTAGATGAAGTACCACAAGATATCAATAACATTGTAATTCCTAAAATTAAAAATACTTTTTTCATTGTTTTATTTTTATGTTTTTATTATTCAGGCTTTTCACCCATGGGGAAACCTTATTGTTTCTCGTTACAAATTAATAATTTAATTAGGATTAGTCAATCTAATTAACAAATTTTTATAATACGCTTGATTTTTTTATCCAATTATGGTATTTATAACTCGGACAATAAATAGTCCCTAAATCATTAATTTTAATTGTGTTAAAAAAATAATAACACGATTAAAAAAAAAATGAAAAAAACGAAAACTTATCATGAAATCACTCAGAAATTGAGGGATTTTTTTTTAGCTAAAAATTTTGTAGAAGTACCCTCACAATCAAGAAAATCTATTCTTGCAGCTTGTGAAAATCCTCATTCAGTCGCTACCTTTACTTATGACGGTGTTGTGTGGCCACTACCTCAGACGGGGCAAATGTGGTTAGAATATGAATTATTAAAAAATCCTGAATGGGAAGGATGCTTTTGTCTCTCTACTTCTTATAGGAATGAACAGGACCCAATCCCTGGGAGACACGAGAAAATATTTCCTATGTTTGAATTTGAGTCTAAAGGAGATTTTACGGACTTGAGAAAACTTAATATTGAATTATTAGAGTATTTGGGTTTTGATGCCCCCACACAAATCGACTATGATGAAACATGTGAAGAATATGGTGGAGTAGAAATATTAGAAGACGAACATGAATCACGGATGTGGACCGAACTAGGTAATTCTGTCTCCTTGGAAACATTCCCCATTAGAACTTCTCCATTTTGGAATATGAAGTATATTGGGGAGGGCAAATTCAATAAGTGTGACATTATTTTGTATGGGCAAGAAACCTTTGGAACCGCGGAACGTAGTTCTAATGTGGAAGAGATGAAACATTTTTTCTACAGTATTATGGAAGGTACATATGCTGACAAATTATTTGAATTATTCGGTAAAGAAAGAGTAGAATCCGAATTAAATGAATTTTTTACCCATGATTTCTTCCCACGATTTGGTGGAGGGATTGGTTTAACACGATTGGGAAGAGCTTGGGAATTATTAAAAGAAAAGGACGTAAATGGACAAATTGTATTACAATATTAAAAAATTGTTGAATTAAGTTTGTAGTTTTAAGATATTTTTCTTATATTTGTATTGTTCAATTAATAATATTAATAAAATTTAAATCAATATAGATATGACAGACCAGGAAACAATAGTAAAACTTAAAGAGTACACAGGAGATAATGGATTTCTTAAATCAGTACTAAACGGTTATAATCGTTGGGGAAGGTTAACCCCTAAACAAATGGAAGCAGTTAAGAAATTTTTTACTCCTAAAAAACCAAAAGGGAGTATCGAACCCATTAAGGTAAACATAGACCTAGTTTTAAAAAGATATGTTGCGAGAGGCATATCAGAAGCGTATGGTTTAGACAAGATTACACCTATAACAGTTACCATTTCGGAGGTCAACGCTTTAACTGTTAAAGCGGTGAGAGTAAAAGGAAAGATGACCTTTACAGATGTTGGATGTTGTCGTTGTTGTGGTAGAGACCTTACCGATTGGATATCTAAAGCTTCTGGAATTGGTCCTACATGTGCAAAACATATGGGAATTAAAAGACCAACCACTCAAGCAGAGATTGTCCAGTTTAATAAAAACTTGAAAGAAAGAATTGAGGAGATGGGTGAGTTTGAATTCTGGATTCCAAAATCTCACATCAAAGATGCGATGGGAAGTTTTAAATACATCTTGGAGTGTTAAAATAATAACATATGAAGATAATAATATATAATGTAATTTTTTTATGTCTCTTAATGGGATGTAAAAAAATTGATGCCGATGGGTATACTACTTATAAAATTAAAGAGGGTAACCATAAATCTACCTATAGATACAACACCACCCAAAGTAATTTTATTACTTTTTCCGTCATATTCGATTCCTCAGCGATTTACCAAACTCAAAACCCTATTAACCAATTGGATGTGAATAAACTTTATGGGGTAAGTGACTGTGGATGTAATCACATGAAGTATTCTATGAGAGTAGGGTGGAGATGGGTAGATAATACTCTAGAACTCTTATGGTATCGACACAAAAATGGAAATTTTGATTTTGATATAATTACTACCATTCCCCTCAACACCCCTGTAACGTGTTCTATTACCCTGACAGGAGACATTTATGAAGTATGTGTGGATGGTGTTTGTAAAACTATCATCAGACCTTGTGAAGAAGATTATAAGAAATATTATTTATACCCTTACTTTGGAGGGAATGAAAAAGCACCTCATGATATTAAAATTTCCCTCAAACAATTTTAAGTTAATATAAAACCACTGACTTTTCTCGCTGAAGACTTTTCTTAACTGTTATTATTTTGTATAATTATCACATGAATTATCATGAAGACGATAGAGCACAAAGGTTATTAGATGTATTTCCTTTAGAAGAAGGACAAATTAATATAAGTTATATTAATTCTACTGAACATATTGTTGCGTGGCATAAACATGAAAAACAGACGGACTATTGGATTTGTCTTAAAGGAAGTCTTAAAGTGGGATGGGCAACCGAAGAAGATGGGTGTGAATTTAAATATCTATCCGATAAAAATCCCCACGTCTTAGAAATACCACCAGGTGTTTATCATGGATATAAAGCATTAGAACCAGGAACTATACTAGCATATTATGTGACTCGAAAATATGACCCCAGTGATGAACATCGAGCCCATATTGGGAGCTTTGGTGAAGAATGGAAAATAGAAAATAAATAAATAAAATATGAAAAATAATATAAGTAAAGATTTTAGTTTATATACTAGAAGTATGAAAACCCCTATAAGTTCTACAGCTTTATGGGACTATGAGAATAGTATGACACCATATATTTTGGAAGAAAGAGAAATGAGAGCAACACAAATGGACATCTTTTCTAGATTAATGATGGAAAGATTAATTTGGGTTGCAGGACCTATAGTAGATATAACGGGCCAAATATTACAGGCACAACTCATGTATTTAGATACAGTGAGTGATGAGGATATTCGTGTTCATATAGATTCACCTGGAGGGTCGGTAAAAGCAGGGTTAGGCATTGTAGATGTTATGGAGTATATTAGTTGTGATATCCGTACAGTAAATACGGGGATGGCAGCGTCTATGGGGTCCGTCTTATTAGCCTGTGGAACGAAAGGGAAACGTAATTCCCTTAAATACAGTAAAACTATGCTACACCAATCGAGTGGGGGAGCCGTCGGTAATATCCAAGACGCAAGAATTACCATGGATGAGTGGGAAAAAACTAATAAAATATTGTTTGATATCCTAGGTCGTGCATGTGGGAAAACCAGTAAAAAGGTTGAGAAAGACGCTCAACGTGATTTATGGTTAGACTCTAAGGCAGCATTAGACTACGGAATAATTGATGAAATAATCCAAAAAAGAAGTTAATATGAAAAAAGAACCAATTTGGGGAGGAAAAGGCGAAGAAGAATCTAACTCCACCGACACTAATAATAATCAAATTACCCATATAGATAATCATATCTATTTTTATTCAGAAGTAGAAAGACCTAAAATGTTAGAATTGAATAAGAAAATAAATGAATTAGATATAAAACTACAAACTACAAGTTTAAAATTAGGGATGGAATTACCTACCATATACTTACATATTAATTCTTACGGGGGAAGTATTTTTGCGGGTTTATCCACTTTAGATACCATCAGGAATACTAAATGTGATGTAATTACCATAATAGAAGGATGTGCTGCAAGTGCAGGAACTATGATAAGTATAGTGGGGAAAGAAAGATATATGCATAAACATGCGTACATGTTAATACACCAATTAAGTGCAGGAAGTTGGGGGAAATATTCTGATTTAGTTGACGATATGGAAAATAATAGTAAACTTATGGAGATGATAAAAAAACTATACCAAGAATATACAGATGTCCCTGAAAAAGAATTAGAAGAAATATTAAAACATGATTTATGGTGGGATGCAAAAAAATGTTTAGAATATGGTTTAGTGGATAAAATTTTAGATTAAAATGAAAAAAAACCCATTAACTTTTTATAAGAATTTTTTAGATAAGTTAGTAAACTTTATTACTAATGGCCCTAAACTTACATCTTTTATAAAAGAAAAGAAAAAAATAGTATTATGTATGATATTAGGAATGGTAATAATTGTGACTAGCCTACACGTATGGTATCGTGGTGAATGTTTAAATTGTGCTCCCCTCACTGTAGAGGAAACAACTTACTATAAACAAAATCCCCAAGAACTAGTTAAATTAAGTGATAGTAAAATATTCGGGTCTTACACCAATATAAGAACTTATTTAAGGGATTTAATTTTCCCTTTAGCATTTAATTTATTTGGGCTTCTATTCTTTTTCTCATTTTTATATATCTTTTACCATACTATTAGATTGTTGTTACTAAGATTTAAAGTAGACCCTACCACCTCAATAAATTTAGATAGATTTTTTAAAAAAGATGATTAAGATTAATACCCCTTACGGAGATTTAGAAGTAGAATTATATGAAAAAGATGTTCCTCATACAGTTGCAAACTTTAATAAGTTAATTAATATTGGTTTCTACAAAGATTTAGCTTTTCATAGGGTCATTCCCGGTTTTGTGGTACAGGGAGGTTGTCCTGATGGTACTGGTAGGGGTGGACCAGGATATACCATCCCGTGTGAGTTAAATACCCAAAAACAATATCATGAAAGAGGTGTATTATCAATGGCACATTCAGGGAGAGATAGTGGAGGTTCCCAATTCTTTATATGTCATAATAGACATAACACCAATCATTTAGATGGTAATCATACTTGTTTTGGAAAAATCATTAAAGGTTTGGATATTATTGACAAAATAAGAGAAGGAGATAAATTTAGTATTATAAAATAATTAAAAATGGAAGATAAAAATATAATAATGTACACCATGAAAAGTTGTGGTTATTGTGCAAAAATGAAAAAATCTTTAAAGGAATCAGAAGTAGAATTTGAAGAAAGAAATAAAGACGAATGGAAAGAAGAATGGGAAAAAGTTAAAGCTATTACCAGAAGTGCAGTATTCCCCACATTTGTTGTAGGGAAAGAATATATAGTACCTAATAGAGATTTCCATAACCCCCAAGAAGCGATTCAAACCTTACAATACTATAAAACTGCATATCAAGGAGAGAGTACAGTCACAGAAGTAATTGAATTAGTTAAAAATTCCATCTTTATGGTTAAAATGGTGTTGGAAAAAATAGATAATTTAAATAAAAGATTGGATGAAATGGAGAATATGAAAATGGGAATGGATGAAAAAGAAAAAGTAAGAGAACAAATAATCCAAAGAAATAAATTAATAGTGGAACAACGGAGACTCAACAATCCTAATATGGGGGAAATAATGAGTAAGGTTAATAAAGAAGGACAAGCTAACGCTGCAGAATTAGGAAAAAGATATATTGAGAGACAAAAGAAAAATGCTGACGGACTTTAAAAAAGTCCAAAAAGTGTTAACCCATTCTGATAATAAATCTTCACATAATAAGGTATTGACCAAATACCTTTTTTTGTTTCTCCATAAATGGAGAAAGGAGAAACCTTTACAAAATAAAAAAATTAAAAATTATATAAATAATTTCTATACTTATTAATATGAAAGTTCACATCCCAATGGTTATAAAAACATTATCTGGTAATAATGTATTGGTTGCTTTACCCGACTATCCCCGTCCTGTAGTGATGAGTTATTTACAATTTGAAAGAGAAAAAAGAAAATATCCTGAATGGTAGAGAAAGATAATCAAAATAAAATTTTTGATAAAATAATAGAATGTATATTAAATGGTCACATATCGGACAAAAGAGACTTAAAATTATTCGGCATTACTGACAGTCATTTACAAAAAGAAGTCTTATGGAAACTTTTTGAGGAAAAAGTAGTTACTACTACCGATAAAAAAGAAAAACATAGACTAATCAACCAATTTCATAGAGCGAATCTTCTATAGTCTCAGATATTTATGAGTAATGAGACTAAATACTTACAATATTAAAGAGAATATAGACCCTGAATTACAATGGGCAATAGACAATTCTTACCGGACTGACCCTGAGTTGAGGAATGATATTTTAGACTCATTAAAAGATGAAGAATTAGAATCTTACGTCGTTAATGTAGAACATGGAGATGTAAAATTTAAATTATCCCCAGACCAGATATTAGAAAAACTTACAGGATTATCCGACTTAGGAAATATTGTTACCACAATGCGAGGTGGGAATGGAGTAGCAGTCCTCACTGACAAAGATTTGGTAGTTAAAATTACCGGAGATGAAGCGGAATATATTACCGCAAAAGAATTAGAAAATGTTAATAATGAACATGTGGTGAAAGTTCACCAAAGTCAAATTATAGATGCAGACGACCAAAGTATCTACACCTCTGACAGTAAACCCGCTTACCTTATTATCATGGATAAAGTAGATGCCCCTACAATGGAACAGGAGAGGGATTGGTTCGACTGTTGTTGTACGGAAGACAAACCTATTTATATAGATTTTACTAACCCTAATTCAGATGTGTTTATTCATCCTCCGGTGGATGATTATGAGAAATGTAATAAGATTTATGATGATATTATGAATATTAGAAAAGCTATAGAAAGTGTTGGAAGAAGATGGGTAGATATAGGGATAGATAATGTAGGTATAAAAGATGGTAAATATGTTTTAATAGATTTAGGGACTAATGACCCTCTACCTTTAAATGAGACAAGAGAAATTATCACTGAAGGGTTTTTCGATATCCTCAGTAATCTCTTTAAGAAACCCGAACAAAAAAGTGATACCCCCGACGAACTCACCCAATATCTCCAGGAGTTACAAACCACTTTAGATAAAAATAAAATCTACGATGAAGAAGTGGGGGAACTTGTCAATGAATTGAAAGATTCGGATTACATAGATTTGGTAGATTTCCCAACCATGTTAAGAGGATTACAAAACAAATTATTAAAAAGTGGAGATAAGAATGAAATAGTAATAGATTATTTAACTAGATTAAATAAATCATTACCTAAGAGAGCGAAATATGAAAAGAAATTATTACAAGGACAAGTTCCCTTAGATAGTGAATATTATGATGAGATAGAACAAGAGAAGTCTAGAATCCCTAAAAAAGTTTTTAGAACGGAAAAAGAATTACTTCAAATAGAATTATTGAAACTACAAGAATGGGTAAAGAAAAATAATGTTCCTGTAGCGGTCGTATTTGAAGGGAGAGATACTGCGGGTAAAGGGTCTACTATTAAAAAATTAACCCAATACCTAGACCCCAAGTATTTTACTATTGTAGCGTTAGGAATCCCTACTGAAGAAGAAAAACAGAATTGGTTTCAACGATATGAAAAATATATAGAACCAGGGAAGATAACTTTCTTTGATAGGAGTTGGTATAATAGAGGAATAGTAGAACCTGTTATGGGTTATTCTTCGAAAGAAGAGTATGAACAATTTATGGATGAAGTAGTACCTTTTGAAAAAAGTTTATTAAGTCAAGGGGTAATATTGATTAAATTTTGGTTATCAATCACCCAAGGAAAACAAGAACAGAGATTTACTATTAGACAACAATCACCTCTTAAATATTGGAAATATTCTCCTAATGATGAAGCGTCTCGAGAAAAATGGGATGAATATACGGATTATAAAGAAAGAGTATTAAAAGATACTTCACATGTTAATGCACCTTGGGTTGTATTGGATTCTAATGATAAACGTATGTCGGCATTAAATGCGATGAGACACCTACTAGACCAAGTGGACTACGATGGAAAAGAGTTGACCACTATTCGGCCCAAATACCCAGAAGCTATTAGTACTATTAGAAGAAAAATAGATGAAGATACGACTCTCCAGGAATCTGCTCTACCTTCTTCTAGTTTAACAACTGCTGCCCAACGAGTTTTACAAGTTGCGTTGGATATGAGTATAATGGAAAATCCCCATGCACACGCAGCACACCGAGGAAATTTGGTTAGGATGAATTTAGTTAAGTTTTTTAATGTAATGAATAGTGTTGCGGAGGATATGGCATTTATAACGGAATATAATATGAACCAGGGTAATGAGAAAGTGGAAGATTGGATAATACCTACAGTATATGAAAGTATTTTTTACGTTTATGGGGATTATGATAATGAAACCTTTTATGAAGACTGTCAGGAAGATGGGACGACCTGGGAAGGGGATGAATGTGAGTGTATAAAAGGTGATATCTGGGATGAAGAGGAGGAGGACTATAGAGCGTGCACTGACTCAGAATTGGAAGAAGTACACTATGATGATGAATGTAAGTGTGATTCATGGGATGAGGTTGAGGTAGAAAAATATAGTTACCCTATTATGGAAAAAACTATATACACAACCGAAGACCCACAGGAAATAGGGTGTGATGGGGACACCCATGATGACATAGATGATTTTATAAGGTGTATGGACAGGGATGATGGGATAGTAAGAGTGATGAATGAAAGTCATCACGATGATACACCACCCGAAAGGTATGATGATTTTGAGGAGGACTTAGACCAGACGATAGCTTACGATGAATATTCCCCTGAGTATGATGAGTTCGAACCCCACCACCTTATTAGGAGCATTAATGCTATGTTTACCGATGTCAACTTACCTGACCAACCATCCCCACTTAATGAAGAAGAACAATTATCTTTATTTCCTACAGGAGACTGGATATTCCCAGTAGGTACTGAGGAAGAAGATATAATTTATATTAAACAATTCTTGCCCGACAATATTGTAAAAATAATATTTGAAAGATGGGATAAAGAAGAACCTCTTACATTAAGTAATGTGGATTTTAAATTATTAGGTCTTCCCAAAAACAACAATAGATTATTGATAGCTTTAGTTGTGAGATATTTACAAAATACTACACGTCCCATCCCTGTTACCCAAGTCTGGGATTGTCTGGACCTCCAAAGTCTTTTTGATAAAGACGATAAAGATATGGTCACTAAATACTTGTGTGAGGAAGACTATGACCATACTGAACTGATGTATGGATATGATGAGTGGGATGATGGAATGCCAGACCAACTGGATGAGAAAAGTTGGGGTTTGGTCACCAAGATATTAGGTGTGGATGAATCTATTGCGGAAAATTTATTAAAAGATAAGCCCCAAACTCAAGCGGAAGAAGAATTATTAACCAATAAAGAAGATGATGTAGATAAAATAAGAGACCTATTGAGGTGGTCCAACGAAAGAGCAGCAAGTGACACCACCTATACCGCGATAAGAGATTCTATAAAAGATGAAATAGAGGACCATTTTGAACAGGAGGGTAAATTTGAATATAATAGTAAAGGAGAGTTAGTCTACATAATTGAAGATGATTTAAAAAATTGGGTACAAGAAGATGGTGTATGGGATAATACAGACAGATTTCCGAATCATGAAGATTTTGGAGGACAACACTTGGAAGATATGTTTTATTCTTTAGATTTTACCCCTTCGTCCCCAGAATCCCGATTTAAATGGAGTATCCCTAATAAGATATTTAACATTTTTATGGAAGAAAAGTATGACGTACATTGGAATTCAGACACTGAGTGGCTTACTGTCGACTCAAAATTCTCTGATTCGTATTGGTATCCTACCTACGACATCAATGAACATTTTCAAGATTATATGAATGAGGAATTTTATGATGAGTTACACACCCAACCAGAACCAATGAATGAAGGAATAGAAGATAAGTTTGATGAATTTATAGATGCTGAGGGGGCCTTCGTTGAGGAAACACCCATCACCAAAACAGAAGCTAATATTCTTAATATGGTTTATAAAAATTTTACCATAACAGAATTATCCACTCTAATAGAGACTGACTTTTTTGGGTTGGGTGCTAATTTAGAAAAAAAATGGAGGGATTTTATTAAACTGCTAGGTGAAGTTACACCTGATGCAGAGTCTTTTGTTAAAAGTACTAGATGGGCAAAATGGGCATTGGACAATATGGAGGAAGCGGAGGATGTTAATGAAGATGGTGAAGTTATTATTGATTTTCATAATGTAGATAACTTAGTAAAAAATTACCCCTCACTTTATGAGGTGTTGGGTGATGAAAGTATGTGGGAAAAAGTATATAGAAGTGCTACAGTAGAAATACCTGCTTTTAATGTAGATGATGCGAGACAACGGGCTGAAGACCATTTTTGGGAGTACGACCCTGAGATGGAAACTTATGATTATGGTGATAGTGATAGTGATGTGTTTAATATTGAAGATGTTAATCATTATCAAACCCTTAAAGAACAAATTATCGATACAGAAAATTTGTCAGATGAAGAACTCAGTCCTGATTTAAAAGTAGGTGATAAAGTATTTGTATGGGATATAGAAGTGGACCCTGCACCACCAGGTGGAACATCTGACCCCATCCCTTCTACGGTTATAGGAACAGTCGTCCATGTATACGAGACCAACGCACAAGAAGAACCGAGAGAGGATTCATTTAGAGGAGGGATTAAATATGATATAGATACTTCCTCGGGTATATTGGGACTATACCAAGGAGGAGGAAAAAGGAGAAGAGGTTGGTGGGATGGAGATAAATGGGTTAAGTTGAATAAAAAAAACCTACAGGAAATTAAAAAAATTAGTCGGAAGAAAAATATTGAAAGACAAAAAGATTTTATATTGAAAAAATCTTTCATGGAGTCTGTAGAAAACTTAAGTGAAAAAGATATTACCCCCATCAAAGAAAGTGTGGTAGAAAGTAGAGTTATTTTATTTAATCATTTAGACTTATTAAGTAAAAAGACTTTAATGACAGAACAACAGTTATCTCACTTTTTAATTGGGGGGAAAAATTGGGTAGATAAGTTTAGTATCACCACTTCCCTAGATTTAGACCTCCTCAAGGAGAATTCTAATAAAGTGAGGGATATTATATTTAATAATACCCAATTAAAATTGAGTACGGATAAGACTCAACCCTCTTTTAGAGAAACAAAAATAGGTTTACTCGAAACCGCTATTAGTACCACCCAACTGTGGAAAAAAACTTCAGATATTATTTTTAAGTAAAATACGAGTATTCCAAATACTAATAAGGAGAATGAATGCTATTTCTGCCACACCATAACTAGGAAAAGGGATTACTAGGAGAGAAGTTAAGGACATTAGAGTTCCCATTCCTACCGAAAACATCCCTTTCTTTAAGTAATTTAAAGACCTTACTATTCCAAACATGAATACAAATAGGTTGTATCCACAAAAGAAAAGGAGAGCAACAATTTTATGGGTCCAATGGTAACTCATATCTATTACTGCAGTTAATACCAAACAAACTATTGAGAGTCGTAGAATTAGTTGTAGAACAGGTTTCCAGGGTTCCCGTTTTATTAATTCTTTAATTCTATATTCCCCATTTAACCATAATCCTAACGATATAAGAATAAGGGAACAAAACCATATTTTAGATGTTTGGGTAGATATGCCAAATTTAGAAAGTGGGTCACTTTTTATATTAAATTCCGGTAGTAAAAAATAACATAGGAAGGGTGTTATTACCCCTACTAAAATAGAAATAATTATATAAGTTCTCCTTAATCTTTTTATTTTTTTGTACTCCAACTTTTTAAATTACCTAATAAATTGATAATATAGACAGTATTTAAAATAATACTCTTACCAACCCTTCTAATGTATACATTCTTATGGGTAAAATAAATAAGAAAATATAATTATTACTAATAAAAGAGTAGGGTTATTTTTTAAAGTAAAAATTGACAATTAAAAAATATCTTCCTATATTTGTTATGTTAAGTGAACAAACAGATTGGTAAAAGTGAAAGAAGGTTTTAATTAACGTATTAAGGCACAACAATCTATAGAAGAAAGGAGTTACGCGATGATATCTGGAACTACGTAACTTTAAAAAAGAACCTTTCTTTTTATGCGGGTGTAGTTTTAAGTGTAAAATGTCTAACATCCAGTTAGGAGTTGGGAGTTCAAGTCTCACCCACCCGCTCTAACTCCCGAAAGGGTGGTGGAAGTCGAATCCAATTCGGCCCCAAAGCCAGAGTCTAACCACTCTGGCTTTTTTTTATCTACAATTTTTTTTATTGGAAAATATTTCTTATATTTGTTATTACACATTTACTAATAATCTATTTATATGAAAATCCTAAAATATCTTTTAATTTTATTCCTTTGTTTAATATCCACAATTCTTCTCTATTTGGGATTAAGTTTTTTATTAACTTATATTCCAGTAAAAGGTGCCATGTATGATTATGCGACGTGTAATGAAACCATTTATTTAAATGATAACGGAGTCCATGTAGATATTATAATTCCCAATGAAGACCATACAAAATTTACTTCTTATGGGTGGGGAAGTAAAATATTTTATATTGAAACAAAAGAGTGGGCGGATTTGACTTTTACTAATGCAGTCAAAGCATTATTTACCCATCCAGAAGGGACGATGCACGTCACCCACTACAATGGTGTAAAATCTAGATGGGTTAAAGTTCACATACATTCTACCCAATTTAATAAACTAAAAGAATTTATAAATAACTCTTTTAATTATGATAATGGGGAGAAAATTTTAATTCCTGGAGCCACTTACGGTTATGGGGATAAATTTTATGAGTCATCCCACAATTATTCTTGTATAAAAACTTGTAATACATGGGTTAATCAGGCACTTAAGTATGCGGAATTACCTGCGTGTATATGGACCCCTTATAATTTTGGTATTATGAGACATTATACTAAATCTCCTTAGGGTGTTGACACTTTCCCATAATTTATTAAATTAATTAAAATAAATATTTAATAAAAATTTAAACACAAATGATATATTGGTTTACAGGTCAACCAGGTGCAGGTAAGACCACCTTAGCAAAAGCTATGATAAAAGAATGTACTGATAAATGTATTCATGTGGATGGAGACGGTCTTCGAGACCTTTTCCAAAACTATGACTATAGTCCCGACGGAAGAGTTAAAAATATCCAATCTGTGATAGACTTATGTAGGTTTTTAGACAATAAAGGATTTACCGTTGTAGTGTCCGTTGTCGCTCCCTATAAAGAAATGAGGGATTCCCTTAAAGAAACAAATAAAGTTTGGGAAATGTATGTCCATACTACACAAAAAAGAGGAAGAGAAGAGTATTTCGCAAAAGATTATGAATCACCGACAAGCGATTTTATCGATATCGATACAACCTCTTCTACAGTCGAAGAATGTTTAGACCTTATCCCCTTTAATAAAAAGAAACCTAGTAGTTTTTCCGACACTCAATATTCTATGTTTGTAGGGAGATGGCAACCATGGCATGAGGGACATCGATGGTTAATAGACCAACGGTTAAAAGAAGGTAAAAATGTTTTACTAATGGTAAGAGATATTGAAAAAGATGAAAAAAACCCTTTTGGGACGGATTGGGTGGTTAACAATTTACACAACCAACTTAGTGAATTAATTAAAGAAGGAAGAGTAAAAATTATAAGTATTCCTGATATTGAATCTATTAATTATGGTAGAGGTGTAGGATATGACATTATAGAACACATCCCTCCTACCCATGTAAGTAATATTTCTGCAACTAAAATAAGAGAAAAGATGGGTTATGGGAGTAGTAACTAAAAAACGTCATATAGCTAAAACTATTACATGGAGAATAATAGGCACTATAGATACTATTATTCTGGGATGGATAATTAGTGGAGACCCTACTATAGGATTAACGGTAGGTGGAGTAGAATTAATAACTAAAATGATACTTTATTATTTCCATGAGAGGGTATGGTACTCTTTTAACTATGGTTTGAATAAAGATAACTCTAATAAAATAACAAATATTAAATAAAAATATTATGCCAAAAAGTAGACATAGAAAAAATCAAAAGAAAAAAGCAAAACAGCGTACGGAAAGACTAAGGGCGGAAAAAAAGAAACAAATGAGTCAATTGGTTGAAATGATGGAACAACAACAAATGGAAAAACCATTACCTAATACCACTCCTCCTAGAAATCCTTATGATATTACAAAGGATTAATGATTTCGATTCCCTTAATAAGAAGTATTTATAAATAATGGAATCCATAAAAATTAAAAATATTATCCGAGAACAAACCCAACCTCTTGACCGAGAAGAAACTGTAGACCAATTTCTTTCTTTCTGTCAAGATAAGTTGGGTTATTCTACGCCTGCAGAAGTCATGCTAGTAGATGATAGAAACCAACTTAAAACTTTAGCCTCTTATAACTTGCAAACTAATGAAGTTAAAGTTTATTCTAAAAATCGTGCACTTGCAGATATTTTAAGAAGTATAGCACATGAATTAGTACACCACCAACAATTAGAAAATGGGAGAATAGATTTAAATAATTTACCACAGGATGTAGGTGGAGAGATAGAAGATGAAGCGAATGCAGTAGCTGGTCAATTGGTGAAAGAGTTTGGGTATAATGATAGAAATATATATGAAAATTGGGACAAGTCTATGTGTGCAGACCCAGAACAAGGAACCTTTTTCTGTCAGGATAAAGGGGAAAATTTAGGGATTAGTGACATTTATAAAGATGATGGTCACAATTTAATCCATGGGTTTGCTCAAAAATTTCACTTATCGGACGTAACTCCTGAGTCGGAAGAAACCTATAATGACCCCACCAAAGTTAAACCCAAAGAAAACAATTTTAAACCTAACCTTAGAAAAGGACCATTTAGTATTCCTGCTCAGAGTAGAGATTTATTAACTTTAATTAATGAAGAGAAAGACCCCCAGAAATTAAAGTTAATACAAGAAGTAATTCATAATCAACTAAAGTACCTTAATAAAAATCAAGAAGTTTTAAAAGAACAAATAAAAGTATTGGGTGACGAAAGTATAACACCTATAGATGTTAAAATAATGACTCACATTATAAGAGATTATAGTAAAGATGAAATAGAAGATATGGTGAATACGTCTGTTTATAATCTGGATTTAAAAAATATATTAAAATTATACGGAAAACATGATATAAGGGGGTTTTATGAGAAACAATTAATACAGTTTATTTATGACAGTAATTATAATGTTACGGAAAACAATGTTGGTGACCCACTCCCACCCTTAAATACATACCGAGTAGTTCAAAATTTAATTACTGTACAAAGAGTGGCACAAGATTATGAAGTTGAAGGTAAAGACACCAACTTCAACGGTTTTATGTGTAGTATTGCAGAAGAGTTCTGGGAATATGACCCCAATTTCCTGGGCCAAGAGATTATAGATGAAGATTTTATAGGTGATGAAGAATGGGTATCCGTCACGGTTAATGGACAAAAAGAATGGACAGACCGGGAAACCAGTGCATCTAAAGATAAACAAAACAAATTTAGCCCCTATAATAGGGAATGTGAATAATATAAAAAAAAGTTATGAAAATTAAATTAACCGAAGAACAGTATAAAAAATTGGTACACCTACAAGAAATTGCTCCTCCTTTAGAAGGAAACTTACATGTAACCAGCCCATATGGACCACGTTGGGGTAGACAACATAGGGGGACAGATTATAGAGCTCGAACTGGTACACCTGTGAGAAGTGTAGAATCCGGTACGGTAAGAAGTGCTGGTTTTAAAAATAATTCTTGTGGTGGTACTATTATAGTTAAACATGACAATGGTTACAGGAGTAGTTACTGTCATATGAGTAAAATAAATGTTAATAAAGGGGATAAAGTAGAAAAAGGAGACATTATAGGAGCATCTGGTGGTGGAAGAGGAGATAAAGGTAGAGGGAATTCTAAAGCTTCTCATCTCCATTTCGGATTAAAACTCAATGGGAGATGGGTAGACCCAGTACAACACGTTAATAAAAGTGATTTGGTAGTATCTACAGATAGAGATTCATTTGATAATACCTTAACAGACCGTGAAGAAACAAGTATATATTTGTGGGACGGTTGTGGGAAATCTTGTAGAGGTGGAAACGGTCCTCAAGATAAAGAAGACATGGTGGAAATCATGCAACAAAACTTGATAAATAATAATTATATTTTACCTAAATTTGGGGTAGATGGTAAATTTGGTCCTGAAACTTTAAAAGCTGTTAATGCATTCCAGAAAGACCATAATTTTAAAGTGGGTGAGGAGGTAACTAGAGAAATGTTAAAAGCCCTGGAAGATGAAAGTTTGGTAAATAAAAATCCCGCTATTAATGACCCCACAGCAATTAAAGCTGCGTTAAGAGATGGGTTAATGGATAATAATGTTGAGAATGCGATTAGACGTGCCGCTAAACTCAATGGGGTTAGTGAGGAACTTATGTTTACTATTGCTAATATAGAATCTAGGTTTAATCCACGCGCTGTAAATAGAAGGAGTGGAGCATCGGGTCTATATCAGATATTACCCAAATACTTTTCATCTTACAAAGTTAATAGTAACAATGTTTTTGACCCCTTTACCAATGCAAATGCAGCGGGGAAAAAATTAAATGATAAAATGAGACACATAAGACAATTCCTTAGTGAGAAAGGAATAACAGGAAGAGATTTGTATGTAGACACATATATTGCTCATAATCAAGGCACTACCGGCTATAAAATTATTACGTGGGCATGTGAACAGTACCCTACTTCCCAACCTAGACAAGCTTTACGGCGTGCAGCAGCGGACTTAGGATTGAAAAAATCAGTAGGAGACCACGTATATTCCAATATGAAAGGAAATAGTAATTGGAAAAATACTCCGTGTAATTTTTTGACAGGATGGACAGACCTATACGCCACGAAAAAACTTAGTACTATTGCTTAATGCATACATTAAAGGAAATACGAAAGATTTTAAATATCAACGAACAAGACCCTGAAGAGGATTCTTGGTCGGATGAAGATTTAGAAGGTGATGGAAAACCCTTCACCCCTTTTGAACTTGCTATACTGAAATTAATCCATAACCATCTAACTACTGCGGAAATGGAGGATATTTTAACTGACCATGCTTATCCCGGTAAGATAGGAGCAAAATGGAATAATATAGCAAAACTGGTAGGTTTAAACTATGAAGTTCATAAAAGTTCTATGGAAGATGTCGCGGTAGATAAAAGATATGTAAAATGGGCATTAGACAATTGGACCGAAGATGGTGATTATGGGTCCATAACAAAACCCATTAAAGTCCCACCTAAAAGATATCATATTAATAGAGATGAAACAGGGAGTCAAGTCGAATATAAGAGTGGGTCTGCCAATGTTATTGCGTATGATGAAGATAACGCAGCGGACACTGCAGAGGCTGAGTTTTGGGATTGGGGTGGAGAAATGGACACTGATGATTATGGTGACTGGGAATCATTTGAGAGTGAAATTACTTCTACCAATTTTGAGGGTCTGGTGAATGAAGAAAAACAAAAACAATTTAAAAACTTAATTAAATTATATAAATTAGGTGAAAAATACACTCCTAAAATAGTGGGAGATGTGACTAAAGAAACACTGGTAGACTTTCTTAAAGAGAATATAAATAAGATGGTTTATAGGGAAGAACCCAAAGATAAACATCTTAAAAAGATGAATGGTCCTTTAGGGGCATTAGAAGGATTTCCCCTCGAAAAATTTAAAAATATATCTCCTCCTGAAAACGAATCGACACAAACCGAAAAAGAAATAGATTATTTACATAATATCCCTGTTAAAAAAGAATTGGTAGATAGTGCAGACGACATTTCTTCTCATTTTGAGAAATTCTTACACACCAAAGGGTTGGAATTTCCCAAAGAGGAATTAAAGAAAGTAATGAAAGGAGTTAAAACTATTATTTTACAATTAAAATACCATTATAATAGACCCAGACCTTTCCAGGTCGCTAAAGCGAAAAATTTGAAGTTAGATTCAGAACATCTTAAGTCTGCGAGTACTCCATCATACCCTTCAGGACATGCAACCCAGGGTACCTTTATTGCAAGATATCTTGCAGACCTATATCCAGAGTACGAACAAGAATTAATACAGATAGGAGAAGATATTGCATTTAGTAGAAATATGGCTAAGGTCCATTACCCTACAGATTCACAGTTTGGAAAGATATTAGGTAATGAACTCTATCAATTTGTTTACCAACCCGAAATTGAAATGGGGGAAGAGGTTAAACCTAACACACAGTTAGATGGTAACCAAAGTCAGTTTATAAAGACTTTAGAAAAACTAAAAGAACAATATGAACCTTCTTCAGAAAATGGTGATGACAAACTTCTTGTACCAGCAAAAACCCTTGAAGAATATGGGGACAAATATTTAAAAGAAAATCTAAAAAAAGAATTAACTGGTATATTAGAATGTATTGAAAAACAATGTTACCGGATTGGTGATGACTTATATTATTATTCAAAAGTAGATGAAGATGGGGAACGAGTGAAACTACAATATACCTGTAGTGACTGTACTGAAGGACTAAATGAGATTTTACAAGATTTAGACCGAGAATTAATTAAAATGGGGTTTTTACAATCTGGAGAAAGTGGATATTTACAAAAACCTTTCCCCAAAGGGTATAATAGATGGGTAGAAAGTGTAATACAAGAGATTAACCCAGAGTTTTATATAGATGATAGAGATGAGGTTAGTTATAGAGAATTAGGTAATCCTCATGACGCCTATTATGATTTAAGTGAACAAATATCACCCGAAGCTTTACAAGATTTAGATGCGTTTCATGGAGAAGAGTTAGAACTAGATGAACGTAAGTTAGGTGAAAAAATTAAAAACTTCACTAATAAAAAAAAAGAAAGGTTTAAAACCTTTTGGTCTAAACTAACACAAGGTGCAAAACGAGAACGTAAAGAAACCGCGGAAGCTATAAGAATATTAGGGAGACTTATAAATAATAAAGATAGTGTTACGAAAGAAGACCTTACATTCCTCAAACAACAATCAGGAGATATAGCAAGAATAATTGCACTGCTAGGTTTGGGAACGGTTTCGGTGATTATACCAGTTGGTTTAGAGAAACTCTTAAATCAGTATGGGATTTCTATTATGCCCCGACAAAGAGGTAAGGACGAAGATACCAATGGTATAGATGATTATATAGATTCCACACAAGACGACAATTTATTAAAAGAACACAAAGAATTAAATCCTCCATTAAAAAAAGGGGATGAAATTTTAGTTATAGATACCTATAAAGGAACAAGATTGGTGAGTAATGGGAGACCACAATCTCTTGAACCCCAAATATATAAACCTTATAGGGTATTTGCCATCGGACAGAACGCTAGAGTACATGGGGAACACCCTGAAGACGACACTACATTCTTTGCGTTAGAACCAACGGATATTACCGATGAAGACCGCTTAAATGATTATATAAGTGGTGGTGGGAAGAGAAGAGGACAATCTCATTTAATTGCAAAAGATACGTGGATTTTAAATGATAAAACTATAAACCAATCCAGCAATCGAAAAAGAGAAATTAATCCTGAGTTAGAAGTCGGGGATGTTATAAGAATGGTTGACCTAGATAATAGAGAAGGAGATGGACCAGAGATATTTAGTTTATATAAAGTAATTACATCTAAGTTTAATAAATTGAATAGAAGTAACTATGGGAATATTGTCGCAGAAGTAATATCATTAGAGAATCAAAAAACCCATCCTCATCATTATGATGTGTTCAGTGAACCTTATATAAGGTATATATATCCTGGAGATAGCTGGGTCCACGCTGAACCACCAGAAGTATTACAAGAACATACAGACCCAAAACTTAACCCATCTTTAAATATGGGTGATGTCATTCGAGTGGTAGATGTAGATAAAGAAAGCATTTATGAGTGGAGACTAACTCCTGATGGGAGGGAACAATGGTTCTTTAAAACTAGAGCAGAAACCCATGGGGAAGATACTTTTCCCAAGACTATGGAAACTTATTATGTTATTTCCACTCACCCTAATAAGTTAAATAAAGATGAGGAAGTATTCGGAGATGAATATGAAATGACTAAACCACACTTTTATTGGAACTTATTACCCATCATAGGGGGAGAGATTGTTTTTGATAAGGGAACTAAAATTCTTACTAGTAATGATAAGTGGATAATGGTCAATAAACATACCTCAAACATTCCTGGTGAGATAGCAGCAAGACAAAAAGAAATTGATGATAGTGGAAGGAATATCACTTCTAGAAGATTAAATGAATCTGTTAAGGGAAAAAAGGAACTTAGTCCACCCCTCGAAATTGGAGATTTAATCAGAGTAATTGAAGTTGATGGAGAACACGCTAATATGCCCACGACATTTAAGGTTTATGAAGTGGTTGAAACGGGTGGTAGGGTACGAGGACCTGATAGGTTCATATGGGGAGGTTCGTACACGATACTTCCCCTAAGTCCAACAGCAGAGGACGAGGTAAAATATCTTTACCACGGGGATGTATGGATAAAAGAATCTTGGCCTCCTAAATTAAATGAATCTCCTACCGAACAAAAAGACATTAGTCCGATTTTAAAACATGGTGATATAGTAACCGTAATAGATGTACCAGAACCCACAATTGAGCTTGGAGATGTCAAACCCAGAAAAGAACGACAAAGTTATGCATTCGGAGAACCACAATTATTTAAACCTTATTGGGTATGGCACCCAAGTTATGGTACACCAAAAGTAGAAGGAACTTATATTATAGTACCTCTCGATGAAGTATCTGAGTTACAAAAATTAGGATACCTAAAACCAGAAGATGAAGGGTTACCAGGACATTTACATAGAAAACTAAAAACACTACAAAGAAATAGAGGTGATAAGTGGTTAAAAACTAACCCAACTGAACCATTAAATGAACAGAAAGACCAATCACAATTAAATCCTGAATTAGAATCTGGGGACACCATCCTTATAGTAGATATAGATAGAGATAGGGAGAATGGTACAACAATGTATTCTACCCCTCCAGAAGACGTAAGACCAGAAAGATACATACCATACACAGTAGTAGACAAAGAATCCAACGGACATAAATCAAAGTGGCGTTGGAGATATGTTGTAGTTCCAGAAGATAAAGTCGAGGGATATAAAGAGAGCAAAGAGAGAGGGTACGGGATATGGATACGAGAGGGAAAACTATTATATCCTTGGATATATCAATGGATTAAAAGGGATAAGAATATAATGAGTGAACAACAATTCCCTTTTAATCCCCAAAATAAAGATATGGAAAGGGACCACCCCGAAGGAGAACCAGACTGGTCTATAAGACGTGGTAAACAACATTATGCGATGAATGTTGAGAACACACCAACCGAATCTAGAACAGCATTCAATAATTATTTAGTTAAAAATTCTCCTTTTATCATTGAAGGATTCGATTTCTATTTAAGTGCGGTTCCAGGTAACATGCCAGGAGAAGCAATAGTGGATGTGTACATACCAGTTATGGATGATAGTGTAATAGCAGATGAGATATGGAATACGGAGAGAACTTATATAACGAGAGAATTTAAGTTGTTCCCAACAAGTTTGTTTGGAAGTAACGATGATATAGACAATTATGAATTTACTGAACATACTGATATGTTACACAATATAGGTTATGACCAGAAATTTGGAGAATACTATTATTATGAAGATTTTCAAGAGAAGTTCCCAGACCATATAGAACAAATATCCACACAATTAGAAGACACCAATCTATTAAATGCACCTGGTAAGCAATATGAACATATATGGAGAAGTAAAAGAAATACACTTAAGAGAGAAATGGAGGACCTCTCTAAATTATTTGGTCTAGATAGGATAGTAATCAACAGAGACCCCCAGAGGCCCTGGAAAAGACAGGTAGATTCTTATGGTAATGAAGAAATTCGTCCAGGGAAAGCAGTACCTAGAGAATGGCCTCGCTCTTAATCATTTACATTTAATATATATGGGTTTAAAATTAACTCTCATGAACCTTATTAGATTTATATATTTATTAATAACTGCTATTTTTTATAATTTACGTTATACATTAAGTAGAAAATATTATAGAGCGGAAGTAGCACTTTCTCGTATACCGAAATGGAGGTATCAAACTAGAGAAATTTTTAAAACATCTCATCCTTATAAGTGGGAAAAACTAAGAGATAGTATAGAAACTTTTGGGTATGGTTATAAACCACTAGTTTTATATCCTTTAGGTGCAAATAAGGAAACGGGACTAGTAGATTATTTCATTAAAGATGGAAATCATAGATTTACAGTTCTTAGTGAATTATATGGACCAAACCATATCATTAAAGTATATATTAAAAAACCCAACCCTAAAGATACTGCGTACCACACTTTTGGGGAGGAAATTAAAAAACATAGGGAGAAGTGTATGAGTAAAATGGTAGCTGACCACCAATTAAAACTAAATCAATTAAAAAAACTAAAAAGAAGATGAAAAGTAAACCAAATAAAGCAGATTATTACCAATGGTTAATGGACCAACATAGATTAACTGAAGAGAAAATAGGTAGAATACCTAAATTATCTTTAGAGGTACAGTCTAAGTCTGCGATGATAAAAGAATATGATACCCCCAACCAAACCAAGGTTAATAAATTAAAAGCGATGTTATTAAAAATAGAAAATGAGGCTTTGAGAATACAACAATGACTTTAAAGAAAGGGATTAAAATATTTCTAGAATTAATACTGTTAATAGTACAAATTATTATAACTTTTATAATATTAAGTTTAATAATCCCATTTGTGATTGTGAAAAGTATAATGGAAGAATTTTATATCTATAGTAAGATAGGTGTGTGTAATCTCCAACAATCTGCTTTTATGAGGAGATTAGGTAGGAAAAAAGTGGACACTTAAATTTATCTTCCCTATTTTTAAATAAAAAATTATGACATCTAATGAATTTGTTTTTTGGTTAAAAGGAATCCGAGATTCTACCACCTTTATACCCACTAAATCTACGTGGGATATGATAAGTGAAACTCTGGATAAAGTTAAATTAAATAAAAAAGAAAAAGCACCTTTGGATGATGCGGTTATTAAAAGATTAACCGATATCCATTTACCTGACCCTACTCGTAATCCTAACCCATATGAAATTAGATGTGACAAAACCACAAGAAAAAATAATCCTTTAAAAGAATAAAATATGCCTTACTTAATAATTAAAAAAATGAAAGACCCCGATTCCGGGAAACCTTTATTTACAGTGTTAAATGACGGTTTAAGTCAAATAATGGAAATTGAAGAAAAAGAAAAAGCTGAAGAGTTAGTCTTAGTTTTTAATGAAAATTCGGATAGTGGATGGATTTATGAGATAAAAGAAGTTTGTGATAGAAAAGTACCATAAAACATAAGATAAGTAATATTTATAGGTGGTAAAACCTATAACTTATGGGGCATTATGAAGATTTTTGGTACGATATAACAAACTCTCTAAATGAAAAGGGACTTAGAGAAAAGTTTGATAAACAATTAAAAAAAATGGGTACCCAAATTAAACATCGTTATAAAGATACACGAGAAAAATGGTCCTACGCTCATGATAAGATAATAAAAAAACATAACAATAAAAAATGATAATTAGTTTAGTGTCGTCAGTGATAACAATAGGGATAGTAATTCTTTTATTAATTATAACTAATAAACTTGATAAGAAATAATATTAACCATATTCTTGAAAAATTCAAATAAAAGTATTACTTTTGAATTATGGAATTATCTTATAAAATAAAAAATAAAGACGAAAGGAATTATCCATTAAAATGGTGGATGATGCCTGATGATACGGCAGTCGCTATTTACCAAGGGTTCAGAGGTGAGAACCCAGACTTAGACTTTATAGTAAAGTATAGAAGTCCAGGTAAAAGATTAAGAACACCTTCTCATACTCATTGGATTGTAGATTTATTGGTTAAATGTGAATATAATAAAGATTTGGTAAAATCTTATGTTGAACATTTACTTGATATGTATGACCAAATTGAACCCTTCCAAACCCAACAAGATAGGAATACATACTCTCTCAAACATGTGGATACTAGTGTAGCTCGGTTTGGGGACCTAGATAATGCAGGATATTATTCTATACAAATGTTAACCACCTTAGTGGAATTATTTTGTAAGTGTGAGAAACAAACTACAGGAGCATTTATGTTTAAAGGGTTACTGACATTAGTAAAAGAGTATTGTGAAGATAAAAAAGATTTCTACCAAATTGTAGGTTATTCTAAACGAGTATAAAATGAAAATAAACTATCCACATATAGTAAGAGAATGGTTGGACGATTTTTATTCCCATCTATATAAAGAAGGGTTTTTTACAGACCCCGAATTAGGTAAATGTGATGAACACCATCTTCACCATAATTTTGATAAAATTGTAGGAGAAGAGGCATTCCAATCTTGGTTAATTGAAGGAGAAGTTAAGATGGAACCTGATAAAATTGGGGTTCTTCTATTTCAAGTTATAGTCCAAAGTCACCTAGAAGAGTTAAAAAAAGAAGGTATAGTGGATTCTATCGAAGATGAGAAGGGAGAAGAAATAATGTGGGTAACATCTAAAGGAAAAAAAATAATAAAGTAATATGAGTAAAAAACTAGAGCTGGTAGTAGGTAGATGGGGTTATGAATTAACCATGGAAAAATTTACCCCTAAACAGTATGAAAAAATTACAGAATTTGCATTAGAACAGGATATTACTGTTGACGACGTATTTCTATACCATCTAAGTGAAGTGTTGGAGATAGGAAACGATTGGTATGATTTTGATAGTCTGGGGCATTATTATGGTCCTAGTAGTCCTGATTGTACCCTAATGGTATTTAATGAAAAGAGAGAATTACTTGAAGAATATAATATAGAGGATATAGAATATAATGAGGTCATATCTAAAATCGAAGAAGATAGGGATAATATATTAGTGACATACGTCTCTTCTGAAAAAGGAAATTTAAAAACTTTTGAGTTAGAATTAAAAGATGATGAAGAGTTTGATATTAAAAATCTTGCATTAGAAGTAAATGTTATCCTAACCCCTAACAATGTATATGAAATAGTTAATGAAGGGACGTATAAGGGGGAACCTTTATATGGGGACGGAGGAGATACCACAGGTAAAGGATTAGAGTGTGAAATTAAACTCCCCTTATCAATTATAGAAGAAGAAAAACAATTGGTCAGCACTACTTTAAAAGAATTAGAAGAAAAAGAAAAATGGATTGAAGGGGAAGGGCCCCAAACGGACTAATCCTATTCAAAATCAATGGAAAAAGAAGAGATACAATTTTTAAAAGATAGAATAAAGGAATTAGAAAAATTCCACCAGAAGGGGATTACTAAAATAGGACTTCCCCAAGGGAAAACATTCTCGGTGGAGTTAGCACTTACAACCTTTAAAAATGTTTTAATTTAATAAATGGAAAAAATATAAAAAATGCCCAAAGAATTTATAACACTTAAGTTAATAGAAGAATTAAATGAGTTGTCTACCATTCTTTTACAACAACACAATAAACCCAATAAGGATTTCATAAATGAGATATCGATGGAGTTTGGAGATGTTACATACTGGATGGATAGATTTAAAAATACTTGTAAGTTGGATAATAAGATAGTAGAAGACACATATAAAGGTAAAGAATGGAAACACGAGAAAATAAAGAGATAAAACCAGAGTTTATTTGTGATAAATGTAATATCCCTATGTATACTATTGAAGAATTAGGTTATTTAGGTAACCCCCATCTAACTAATTTTGATTGTAGTCCTTTTAGTGAGTTAATGACTCTATGTAAAGAATGTACACCATCTGACTTTATTAAAAAAAGATAAAACCAACAAAGTTTGGTTTATTAATAATTTTTATTTATATTTGTACTATGATAATAATGATAATAAAATATATAATATTTGGTATAATAGTCTTAGTAGGTTTCAATGCCTTATCCGAAGCTAAAGAGGAAATAGATTCTAATTAAAGAATTTTAATAATGCTAAGGATAACGCCACTAGACCCTGGACGATAAGAAAGATGGTGACAGCTTGAGTTTTAAAGGTTTTTAGGTCAGAGATACTATCACTTAATTCTTTTAATTGGGTAGGAGAAGCAACCTCATCTATAGCCTGTTTCCATACTTTTAGTTCTTGCACAGTTTCTTCTTTTCCTTTAAGTTGAACAATTTCTTTTTTTAACGATTGTATTTCTTGGTTGAGATTAGTAATTCCATCATTAAGTCTTTCCAACTCATTGATTACCAACTTGGAATACTCATTCCAACCGTTTTGCCCATTTGACATATCACACTAATTTTCTAATTAATTTCATTTTATGTTGAGAACATGTTTTCCCATCTTTAATAATCTTTTCTAATTCCTCAATTTTTTGTTGTTGTTCTACATATTGTGTAATGTCAAATGCACAACCAGATACTCCTACTACTTCTTTTTTCTTATTTAAAACGGGGGTACAATGTGTATGCCATACCCTTCCTAAGTGTGTAAAATCATATTGGACAGGGGAACCATTTAATGCTTGGATATGGTATTGGATAGGTTTAAAATTATCATCTACCGTATCAAAATATTCATATAGACTTTTCCCTATACTTTGACCTGCTTTAATGCCTAAATTTTTGAGTCCTCTACCCTCAGATAAGGTAAAAATGAGATTTTTATCTACCGCCCAAATTACTAAATTAGCAGGGCAATTATCGAATACTAATTGGACCAATTCAGTACGTTTTTTAAAATCTTCGTCACGGTCATTTAAACTGTTTGTGAGTTCTCTTAAATAATTTAAATTACAATCTTTTATAGACATATGAAATCATGTTTTATATATATATAAATATGGAAAGTCCGAAAGAAAGAAGAAAAAGGTTCCTAAAAACTTGGGAAGAAGACAAAATCAAAAGATTAGAAGGGTCATTTAAAGATTTAATTGATTTTGGGGTAGAGAAATGGACTCAAAATTATACCATTTCCTATAGTGATAAATTAAAACAATTAGACGCAATGATTGAGTATTTCGAGCAACCAGGAATAGAAGAATATGAGAAATGTCACTATCTTTTAGATGTTAAAAAAGAAATAAATCAATATAGATATATGTTGTAATTAATTTGGTAGTTTGAACAAAAATCCTTATATTTGTATTAATAATTAACCATTTAAATAAAGATTTTATGAAACCAGTTAGATTAAAAGACCTCCATATTCCCCAACAAGTACTCCAACCCATGAAAACCAATTCCCCATTAGACCAATTTATGTCTACTAGAGGGGGTTTTTTACCGTCTACAGTTTATATTGTAGTGGGTGGTGCAGGAAGTGGAAAAACTTCATGGGCAATAGACACACTCTCCAAACTACAATCTCAAAATCCCACTAAAAAATGTCTATATATATCAGGAGAACAAGATGAGATTGATAATTACGAACTTTCTACTTTTATTCCAGGTCTTTTGGAATTAGATACCATATATTTAGCTGGTGTTAAAAATCCACAAAAACTTATAGAGGAAACTTTAGACCAAGGTTGGGATATGATACTAATGGATTCTTTAGATGTTGTTTCAGGAAGAATACAGACCACTACAGACCTTAACTCTAGACAAAGTTTAAAGTGGGTCATGGACCTAATGTTCAAACATAAGAGAGGAAATAACCCCACTAACACCTATACTACATTTTTAGTAATCCAACAAGCAACTAAGAGTGGAACCTTCAAAGGAGATTCGTCTATTGAGTTCGACACTTCAGGTATGTTATATATTCGTAGAGGTCACGGTACTGAAAGACACTTAGAGTTTAGTAAGAATCGTAGAGGTGAGTCTAATGTTAAATTGTTCTATAAATTAGAGAATGGACAAATGGTTTATAAAGTAGAGGAGGAGGAAAAGACACCTGTAATGGAACCTAAGCCTAATCTTCTACCAACCGTTATATTGGTCTCTATAGTTAAAAAGATGATTAAGAAACATTTAAATCAGACTCTTAGTACGAATGAGTCCTTTATATTAGTTAAAGAGTTAGAAGATAGGTGTAAAAATTTGGTAAAGTAATAAATTTTAATTATATTTGTAATATGAAAATAAAATATTTTTTATATCTCACTCCTTTATTGGCAATACTTTCACTGGGAATCAAAAAAATTATTATTCTTTTGATGATTGGTGGAGGTTACATTATTACCCCTGAAGCCTCCAGTATTGTGTATCATTATTGTTTTGGTAATGGGGAGACCTTAACACTTAACTCAGATTATTTAAAACGGTCTCCAGTTATTGTTAAAAATTTAGATAAAATGAAGGTGGGTGAATCTAGAAGAGTCACCTTAAATCAAGAAGAGGATTGGAGACTATCTTATGCACTTAACGGATTTACATTAGAAAAACACCAAACTAAAGCAGTAATCAAACAACATATTAAATTTGATAAAACTGATGAAACTTTCACTTATCTTAATCTTTATTTTACTAAAATAAAGATATCAGACAATATCGTACACGAGTTTGATTGTAAGGATTTTTGGGTCTATTCTGAATTTAATTATTAGTTAATATTTTTATCTAATTTAACTACAAAATTTACAACCACTTTTTGGAATTTTTAATTTAATTGGAAACCCTTTATATCCTAAACTATGTTGCCATGCTAAAACTCTTTCCGCATATTTAGCGAAATTTTGTTTATTCCATGGTCCCGATACAATATTCCACATATTTTTAAGATTATCCAACGGCATATTCCATAAACTACTATACACTTTTTCACGGTCTTTTCCATCCTGATGTATTTTTCTTATATTATCGAAATCATAATTATCCGTTACAATCCAGTAACCTTCACCATCCCTTACGGTAGACGACCCCAACGCCGTTTGAATATCGGAGTAAACAGCGGGTGAATTAACTATTCCCTCCCAAAAATCACCATCGGCTTTACCACCACTAGCTTTTTGATAGTCTGTATAATCTAAAAGTTCTGGTTTAGTTTTCCATTTTTTAGGGTCACACTGTTTTTCGGTTGTAGACTTAGTACATAGTGTATGGGCAATCGCCTCTAAAATGTTTTGAGGTAATTCCTTTTCAGTCATTTCTGTTTTTCTAAAATCTATATAGTCTAATACGTTACTTGTAGTTAATGTATTAGGGAGGTCATGTGCATTCTCAATATCTTTCATTAACGACTCTGACCCTTTTTGAAGAAAGTCAGGGATAAACCCTTGATTTCCAGTAAGATAATCTATTACAGAAGTGCCAGAATCCATTACGCTTTTTGCGGTATCTTTGGCTATACCTGTTATTAACGATATCTCATTCAGTTGTTTGTTTTCAGATGATGTAAGTCCCCTATCATACTGTATTAGTGATTTCATCTTTTTAATTTCGTTTTCTATTAAATTCTTTTTCATAATATTATAAATAGTTTTACCAGGTTAATCCTCGAGTACCATCAATATATTCCCATTTAGAATTAGTACGAAAACTATGTTCAAAATTTTGATGTATATTTTCTTCATTCCAGGGTGTCATACTTACTTTTTAAATGTTATAAATTTTACATCCTTTAATGACCTTACCCC